>Ga0181531_10000137_pt1 | contig 56701 bp, 48 predicted proteins | sample PEATcosm2014_Bin_38_FD_119743 | JGI IMG/M metagenome (GOLD analysis project Ga0181531, IMG submission 119743) | Peatland microbial communities from MTU Mesocosm Facility, Houghton, MI, USA - PEATcosm2014_Bin11_10_metaG | ecosystem: Environmental > Terrestrial > Soil > Wetlands > Peat | place... | reverse complement strand
TTAAACTCATAGGCAACTTCGGTAATGCGATTGAGCTAATACGAATCGGCGATTGCTTTCTGTGTCTTGTTTTCGCGAAAAATTCGTAGCCCTCCAACTTTCGACTTTTGCAACACAATCGGGACCACAACCGGACTAATTATCCCTGCCTGGGAGCGCGCTTCGGGGGCGTTTCGGGCGGCAACAAAACCCAGGGGTGGCGTGACTCCTCCCATACCGCAATGGTTGGCGCGGGGAATTTTGGGTCAGCAAAGCTGCCAATGGCAACTGTCACCTGTCCGGGAAATCCGTCGTTCTCCCAGAACATTGTGGATCCGCACGTTGGACAAAAATGATAGGTCAGCACATTGCCGCTTTCGGCCCTCCGCGTCCACTCTGTGGTTTTACCAGCGAAGGTGATCTGCTCGCGGTGGAAGCGCGCTTGGTTGCTAATGACCGCGCCCGTGCGGCGTTGGCATTCAAGGCAGTGGCACAATGCGATCCGCGATGGTTCGCCCTCAATCGTAAGGTGAAGTTTGCCGCAACTGCAAGTAGCATTTCGAATAATCATCCATTGGCTCCGTGGCTCCCGGAATGTACGGAGTGTAGGCTAAAATTTGCAAACGACTAGGCCGCAATCGACATGTCAGTAGTGCGGCCGCTACTGACGTCGCACCCGCCCGCGGCCTTCATGAATGCCTTCAGCCGCATTTCAATGGGGTTGCGCCTAACCGCATACGGCAACGCCCGTGTGGCCGGCAGTCTAGCCGGCGCGCGCCCCACCTTCCTGGGATATGGAGCGTTGCTCCCGGCCATCATGTATATGGCGAAATTTCTGATCACGTGATCCCTGCAAGCCAGATCAGCCCGTAGCTCATCAAGCCGAGTAAAATCAGCGATGCCGTAACCGCCAGCGTGACCCGGATCCCGCTGCGAGCCACGACGCGAACGTCGACGCCCAACCCGAGCGCCGCCATCGCGATGGTCGTCAGCATCGCCGCTGTGTGCGTGATCGGCGGCAGCAAGCTTTGCGAAATCAAGCCCAACGAGCGGATGATCAGAACAACCAAGAAGCCGACGATGAACCAGGGGACCAGTTCGTCCAGACGCGGCCAGGTGCCGTTGCGCGAGGTATGGACGGTGGGCCGTAGTCCACGTGCGAACAACGAAAAACCGACAACCACCGGTCCGAGCATGAGCACGCGCACGAGCTTGATGACTGTTCCGACCTGGTTGCTCAATGCTCCGATCGGCAGCGTCGCCGCCAGGACTTGCGGCACGGCATAGACCGTCAAGCCGGCAAGCACGCCGTATTGCGTCAACGATAGCTGCAGAATCGGAACGAGCAACGGGAGGCCGAGAACGACCACGACGCCCAACACCGCGGTGAACGAGATCGACGACGCGATGTCGTCGCTATCCGCGCCTATCACCGGCGCAACCGCAGCTATCGCGGAATTTCCGCAAATCGAATTGCCGCAAGCGATCAGAACGGCCATGCGAAGCGGCAACCCTAGTGCACGGCAAATGGCGTAGCTTGAGCCAATAGCGATCGCCACGATACTCGCGATGCCCAGGACCAGGAACGGCCCAAGCGCAACTATGGTCGCGACGCTAACCGACGCTCCCAACATGACGATCGCGAATTCGAGCACGTATTTTGCGGAAAAGCCGATGCCGGGACGCCAAAGCGGCCCCGGCGTCCAGGCAGTGCGAATTGCAACGCCAAGAAGAATCGCGAGCACGAGTGCTTCGAGGTAAGGCTGACCGGCAAAATGAGCCTCCATTGCTTGCAACAGATTCGCAGCTATAGTGATAGCAACGCAGAGCAGAAAGCCTGGCAGCATATGCTTCAAATAGTCGATCAAGTTTGCCGCCCAATGCTGGTTGGCACAGGCCTAGTTTACGCGCGGAAGTTTGCGCCCGTCAGATTTCAGCCAGCCGTACAAGTTAGCCATAGGCGCGGTGCTAACCGCGCGCTTGATCAGTGCCTCAGCGGTCCGCCCGCCTTCTTCCAGGCATCGATGCCGCCGGCAATGTGGCAGGCGGTCCCGAGGCCGGCAGCTTGCGCCGCCTGCACCGCCATGGCCGAGCGCTCGCCGAAGGCGCAATAGAAGACGATGCGTCTGCCGGAGGCAGAGGCAAGCTCGTGCAGCATGCCGCCGGTGCCAATCTCCTCCTTGATGCTTGGATACGGCGCGTGCAGAGAGCCCGGGATGACGCCATGCTTGTCGCGTTCGCTCTTCTCGCGCAGATCGACGATTGCGATATCGGGCCGTCCGCGCAACGCCATCGCTTCGCTTGCGGTTAGCGCCCAACCTTTGCGCGCGATTTCGTCTTGATGCATTCCAACAACCATGTTGGCAGGTACCGCGACATCCATCATCTTCGGATTAGGGAGGTGCAAATTATTCATCAGATCGACGTATTCGTCGATCGATTTGACCTTGAGCCGCGGGTTGAAAAACTTCTCCTCGCCGATGGTCGAGACGGTATCGCCCTTATAGTCGTGCGCAGGATAAACGAGTGTCGCTTCGGGCAGCTTCAGCAGCTTGCCGAAAATCGAATCATATTGCGCGCGCGGATCGCCGTTTTGGAAATCGGTACGCCCGGTGCCGCGGATGAGCAGCGTATCACCGGTGAAAACACGGTCGGCCAGCAGATAGGAATAAGAATCGTCGGTATGACCGGGCGTGTACAGCACATCGAGGCGCAAGCCTTCGATTTCGACGCGGTCGCCTTCCGCGACCCGCATCGACACCACGTCGGCCTGGGTCTGTTCGCCCATTACTGTTATGCAACGGGTGCGATCGCGCAGCGCGCCGAGGCCGGTAATGTGGTCGGCGTGTAGGTGGGTGTCGACAGCTTTAACCAGCTTAAGGTCGAGCTCGCGCACGAGCTGCAAGTAGCGGTCGACCTTCTCCAGCACCGGGTCAATGATCAGCGCCTCACCTCCCTGTCGGCTCGCTAGAAGATAGGTGTAGGTGCCGGACGTGCTGTCGAAAAGTTGGCGGAAGATCATGGCGCACCCCTACTGCCTTCCAACTTACCAGATCGCCCGAACTCTGTGGATCAAGTTTACCCCGACTTTTCTAAAGTGCACGAGTCGAATTGTACTGCTGGCCGCCGGCCGGCCGGTGGAGGGCCTTACTGATCTCGACCGCGCGATCGCATGGATCGACGAACCCGGGATTGGCTTCTTGAGATAAAGTGTTGCGTCGATCCGTTGAGATCACCACCCAAAAGGGACCAGTTGGATTAAGCCGCTCGAAGACGGCACGGCAGAAAACTGGACGTGATACCGCCGTCTCGTTTAGCATTAGGTTGTGGTGACGTTGGGAAAGGGAGCTAAGCGGTGAAACGGGGAGTTGCAATCTGCTGGATTGCGTTCGCGCTGTCCGGCTGCATGACTGCACAAGAACCTCAAACGGCCCAAAACATGGATGCAAGCGATGACGCCTATTGCCGGAAGCAGGCCGATAGCGGCCTCAACTACGATCAGTGCCGCAAAAGCTTAATGCAACAGCGGCAAGCGGCGAACATTAGCGCTTGCACTTCGTATGAGAACCAATACCCACCGTGCATGTCGACATGGCCTGCCGGAAGCCCAAACTTCCATGGCTCGACAAGCCCCGGAAATTCGACTGACCACTAAGTGGCGCAAAAGGGTGGGACCAGCTATTAGTCGAACAGGTCGCCTTGGATCACCCGGAACTAGCGACGGCGTTGCATGCGATTGACCTGTGAAGGCGCTGACGACTGAGACAAACAAGGCAAACAGCACGGTCCTCACAATACCCTCGCCCAGACCCGGCGGCTGACCGCGGCGCGGGTCGCCGCAATGTGACATCGGCCAATCGCCTCGCTTCACCGCAAAAATGTTGCCAGCAGTCGGTCACGACGCTCCGCGCCGAGGCCAAGTCTCAGCGCTCAATTCAACATCATTTTCTGTAGTTGACCGGCGCAAATTCGCGTCATCGCTGTACGTTTCACGGTGACGCGATATGGCGCCAGGGATTCTCCGACTATCACGGAGCTGCAGCATTTCGGGGTGAAAATGTCAGCCCTGGTTGGGGTAACGGGCAAACAATTTAGCGCGCCTGGTCTGTCCTGCTGCGGCTAGAGGCCAAGGACGGCGGTAGCCCGCTCGATGGTGTCTCGTTCCGCTCGCAGCAGGCTCTGCCGAACGAGCTCGCAGGCATTACCGACGCGCCGATCGGTTCGAACGGCGGCGGACTTTTTTCCGCCGCGGGGCATGGCCAACCATATCGGCCAGCGTCACGCGATCGAGCACGTCCGACATGGCGTCGCGAACGCGGGTCATCAAAAGGCGGACGCCGCACGCTTCGACATCCTTGCAGTCCCGGCAGCGTTGATAGGCCGTGCGACTGGCGCAAGCGATTGGCGCCAGCGGCCCGTCGATAGCTCTGATCACATGCCCGATCTTGATTTCACTCGGTGCCCGCGCCAGCCGATAGCCGCCACCTGGACCCTTGCGGCTCGCGACGATGCCGGCGTTGCGCAGCTCTCCTAAAATCGCATCGAGAAACTTCTTCGGGATGTCGTTGGCGTCGGCGATCTCGAGCGCCTGCGTTGTCGCCCCCACATCGAGCGCGGCGAGGTGGGCGAGCGCTTTGAGGCTGTATTTTCCTTTTGCCGTGAGCATGATGTTTTTTTGCAACGCTCGGGCCGAATAACCTACCAGCGCCATAGACCATAAAAAAATACCAGCGGCAACCGCGCCGGTGGCGAAAGGATCATGTCGCCGCGACCGCTCCGCCCGTTTGCCGTTGGCGCGCGGCGCGCGCGTTGCTCACGGGTTATAATTGACAAAATCTATAGAGTTTTTTTGAGTGCGCAGGAGCTAAGTTTTTTACAAAACCTGGGGTGGCGCAACGGCTATGAGTGACAAACAAAAAATTGCTTTTGTACTGGCGGCTTCGGTGACGGCGGCGGTGTTTGCTTCCGCCGACCCGGTTTCGGCGGCTGATTTCGATGCGCTTGTCACCAAGGCGCCGATCGCCAACACGCCGCCGCCGGTTGCGTGCGGCAGTATTTACGACTTTTTCCTCACCAATTGCCCGCTGAGCTGGTATGGCGTGACCGTCTACGGCACGGTCGATGTCGGCGGCAGTTACATGACGCACGGTTCGCCCTTCGACAAAAACTACCCGCAGGCCGTCAGCTACATTGCTGCCAATGGTGGCACGGCAGGGACGGCCCGGCTGAGCGAGTGGATCCAGGCTCCCGATGGCTTGAGCCAATCCAATATTGGCATCAAAATCGCCGAGCCGGTCGGCGGCGGCTTTACCTTTATCGCCAACGGCGAGCTTGCGTTCGATCCGTATTCGCTGCTGTTGGCCAACGGCCCCCAGGCTTTACAGAACGGCATCGGTGTGCCGCAGAACCAGCAAGCTATCCCGGTCGACTCGAGCAGGTGGGGCTGGCTGAACACGAATGATTATATCGGTTTTACCCAGCCGATTTACGGCACGGTGACCTTCGGCCGGCAAAATGCGCTGGGGACTGACGCCATCATTGCCTACGATCCGACGGGCGGCTCCTACGCCTTCTCGCTGATCGGCTATTCCGGCAAAACCGCCGGCGCTGGCGACACCGATGATGCCCGCTGGAACACGGCGCTCAAGTATCGCGAAAATATCGGCGACTTCCGGCTGTCAGCCATGTTGCAGCCGATCGGGTTATTTACCGGTGGTTCCGCCGGCTACGCAGCCTTTAACGACAATAACGGCGCGGTCTCAGGCGGCATCGGCGGAGACGTCAAACATCTCGGACCCGGCATTCTCTCGTTGGATGTCATCGGCACTTTCGAGAAAGACGCTAGTAACGTTACGAACGTGTACGGCTGTGCCGCTCCTTGCAGCGCAACATTTGGCGCCGCCCAAATCGTCAACGCCGCCGGCTATCCAACTACGTTCCCCGCTGCGTTTCTGAAATCGACGCTCTCAAACCAGACGGCCGTCATGGCGCTGGCCAAATATAGCTTTGGTTCGTGGGGAAATCCTCCGGCGCCGGTCGTGGGTAAAGCGGCTCCTGCGCCGTCCGGACCCTCCGGTATCCCGCTCACGCTGTACGCTGGCTATGAATGGGTCCAGTTTGCCAACCCCAGCGATCCGCAGAGTTCGATTCGTATTGATGGCTTCCAGTACCTGGCCACGAACGCCGCAGGCAGTTTGGCAGGCGCCAACGCCACGACGATCGCAAACAACGCGTTCAACGCCGGGTGCGGATCGGGCGGCGGCTGCACCAAGGAAATTTTCCAGGTCGTGTGGGCGGGTGCCAAATACGGCGTCACCAGAAATATCGACGTGATGGGCGGCTATTATCATTACATCCAGGACCAATTCGTCATCTCGGCGACCGCTTGCGCCATCGCGGCCTCAAACTCCCGGTGCGCTGGGTGGTACGACGCGTATTCAGTGCTTATCGACTGGCGGTTCCTGCCGAAATGGGATGCCTACATTGGCACGATGTACTCGGCGGCGTTTGGCGGCATCGCCAACGGCGATATTGCCCGTACCAATCTTGCGACGACGGCCGGCGTCCGCTTCCGCTTCTAAGCGACAGCCCATCGAAATGTTTGTCGTACGGAGAATTTCAGGCAAACATGCCTTTGGCATTGCGCACGAGTGCTGGCGCGGTTGGTGATCGCACCGGTATCTAGTGTATTCCGTCGGGTCGGAGCACGAACGTCAGTTGTCGAACGTCGGTCCGGGGCGAGGCCCGTGGTAATTCGGATCGCCCGCCGGCCACGTACTCTGGCAGGGTGGAAACTGATTGGTGTACGGCCAAGTGCAACCGCGTGGTTGCCATGCCGCAGGCTTCTGCGGGTGGACTACCTGCGAAACGTGCCTCTTTGGATGCTTCTTAACTACGACTGCCGCTTTGGCTGGCTGATCAGTCGTGTCGGCCGCCGCAGCCGGTAGGCAGAGTGCGGCCACGATGACGGCGACCGCGGTCCCCAGTGAAATGGCTGACTTCGACATGAGCAGCTCCATAGGTAGACTTTAACTAACGCCAAAGTTCGCGCATTAACGCTCAGGTCGTCATCCGCGTTCCGCTCGTCAATGCGGCTTCGCGTCTCGTTCCGCCAAATCTTCGTTACTCTGTTGTGAAGCCTTGGCGTTGTTTGCGGACGGCTCGCCGGCGATGCGCACCACATCGCCGGTGGCAAGCGAATCCGACGGACTGTTCACCAGACGGTCCGACATGCTCAGTCCTTTGACGACTTCGACTTCGGTGCCGAGATTGCGCCCGAGCGTGATCGGCTTGAGTTCGATCTTGTCGTCCGGGCCGATGACGGCGACCTCCATCCCGCGTTCCCGGAATATCAGCGCGCTGGTCGGCACTCGCACGACGTTAGGATTGCTCGGTAGCTCGAAATCGACCTGTGTGTAGGCGCCGGGCTGCAGCAGGCCATCCGGATTGGCGGCGTGCAGCTCGACCAAGAGCGTGCGCGCGTTTATGTTGATGGCGTTAGAGGTGGTGGCGACGGCCGCCGTGAAGGTCTTGTTCGGATATTGCGGCAGATGCAGATTGGCGGTGAGCCCCTGTCGAATGTCGGCGGACAATTGTTGCGGCACCTGCACGTAAACCCGCATCTCGTGAATGTCCGCCACGCGAAACAGCTCCGGTCCGTTGCTGCCGCTGCCGGCATTGATCAGCGCGCCGATGTCGGTCTCGCGCGCCGTGACGACGCCGTCGAACGGTGCAAGAATTTTCTTGAAGCTTTCCAGCGCCTGCAGCCGCTCGAGTTCACCCTGATCGACGGCGACCTCTGCCTGTGCGGAGTTTACTCTCGCGATGGCGCTGTTGTAGTCGGCTTTCTTTGACTGCTGTTCCTGCTCAGAGACGACGCCTTTGGGCGAGTTTTCCCAACGATCGAAGGTCGTCTCGGCGAACTGCTTCTCGGCCTCCCTAACCGCGACCACTGCTCTGGCCGAATTCAGCTTCGCTTGAGCCGCGGCCAGTTGTGCATCAAGGTCCGGAGTCTCGATCTCGGCGAGCACGTCGCCTTTCTTCACATGGGCTCCGAAATCGAAGTACCAGTTCTTCAGATAGCCCGGGACGCGGGCGTAGAGTGGCGCCTCATACCAGGCTTGCACGGTGCCGGGCAGAGTCAGGTGCTGCGTGGCGGCACTGGCGCGTGGCGTGATCACCGCGACGGTCGGCATCGCCTGCGCGTCCGTCCATTGTGTGACCTCGGCCTCATGGCTGTGGCGCTGCCAGATCCCGAGCGCGGCAATGATGATCGCAGCCACGACCGCCGCAAGCCCGATCCAGCGCAGATTCCGCGGCGCCGCCGCGGCTTCCCCCGCAGGTTGCTGATCTTCCGGGGTCATTTTGGATTCTCGGGTCAGGCGGCAGCCTCGGGGGTGAGGGCGTCAGCACCTGCATGCGGCCGGGGGCTATCGCGATGTAGCACGCTGAACACTATCGGGACAAAGAACAATGTCGCCACGGTTGCGACCAAAAGTCCGCCTATCACCGCGCGGCCGAGTGGCGCATTCTGTTCGCCGCCTTCGCCCAGCGCAAACGCCATCGGCAGCATGCCGATGATCATGGCGAGCGCCGTCATCAGCACCGGCCGAAAGCGGGTAAAGCCGGCTTCAAGCGCCGCCGACGCCGCATCGAGGCCTTGCTCCATGCCCTCGCGCGCAAAGCTGACCAGGAGGATGCTGTTGGCGGTCGCTATGCCCATGCACATGATGGCGCCGGTAAGCGCCGGAACCGACAACGTCGTTCCGGTGACGAACAGCATCCACACAATCCCGGCGAGCGCGCCCGGTAGCGCGGTGATGATGATGAACGGATCGAGCCATGATTGGAAGTTGACAACGATAACCAAATAAATCAGCACAATGGCGCCGGCGAGGCCGAAGTAAAGCTGGCTGTAGGCGCTGGTCATGGTCTGTACCTGACCGCGCATCTCGACATGGGAGCCGCGTGGGACCGCTTTCTTCGTCTCCTCTAGGATGCCTGCGATATCGCTCGACAAAGCGCCGAGGTCGCGCTCCTGGATCGCGCCGTAAATGTCGATGACCGGCTGTACGTTGTAATGGGACACGACGCCCGGGCTCGGTCCCGGTGTGATTTGCGCGAGCCCGCCGAGGTATTGCAGCTTGTCAGGCTCCCCGGATGCCACCGGGATATTGATCAGGTCTGACATGGTGTCGACGCGATATTGCGGCATCTGCGCGACGATCGGATAGGAGACGCCGTTCTCGGTATTGAGCCAGAAGTTAGGATGGACCTGCAAACTGCCCGACAGCGTCACCAACAAGCTGTTGGCGATGTCGCGCTGCGTCAGCCCTACGTCCTGCGCCAAAGTGCGGTCGACGTCGACATTGAGCTGCGGGTAGTTGAACACCTGCTGGATGCGAAGATCGGCAATGCCGGGCACTTGGCGGATGCGTTTGAGCAGGTCGGTGGCGTAGGCGTAGTTGGCTTTCTGATTGTTGCCGATGATCTGCACGTCGATCGGAGCCGGCAGGCCAAAATTGAGAATCTGCGAAACGATGTCGGCCGGCAGGAACGAGAACGTCGTTCCCGGGAATTGCTGCGGCAGCAGCGTGCGCAGTTGCTTGATGTAGGCGGCGGTCGGGCCATGACCTTCTTTGAGGCTGATCAGCGCATCGCCATCCTCCGGTCCAATGGTGCCGGTGTTCTGATAGGCCATGTTGATGCCGGAGAAAGGCAGGCCAATATTGTCGACGATGTTGTCGAGCTGACGGGGCGGGATTGTGCGCCGCACGGTCTGCTCGATGAGATCGAACAGCCGCGCAGTCTCTTCGATCCGGGTACCGGGCTGCGCCCGTACATGCATGAGAATTTGGCCGGAATCGACTTCGGGGAAGAAATTTTCGCCCAGGAATGGCCACAGCCCGAACGACAGGATCACGCAAGCCAGAAAGCCCACAATAAAGGTCGCGGGCCGGCCCAAGGCCAGCAACAAAAGCGCGCGATAATGCTCCCGGATGCGTGCAAACCGTACTTCAAAGCTTTGCTGGAGGCGCCTGAAAGGATTGCGTGATTTCGGCGCCGCCATCGCCACTTCGCCAAGCGCATGGCTGGGACCGTCCCGATGGCCGCGCATGAAGTAATTGGCCATGGTCGGGACAAGCGTCCGAGAGAGCACAAACGAGCCGATTAGCGCGAACACCACCGCTTCCGCGAGCGGCCGGAACAGATAGCCGGCCACACCGCCGAGTTGGAACATCGGCACGAACACGATGCACAGGCAGAGCAACGTCACGAAAGCGGGGATGACGATCTGCTGCGCGCCGTCAAGGATCGCCGCCTCAATCTGCTTGCCGAGTTCCAGGTGGTAGTTGATGTTCTCGATGGTGACGGTGCCGTCGTCGACCAGAATGCCGACCGCGAGCGCCAGCCCGCCTAACGTCATGACGTTGACGGTCTCGCCCAGCCACGACAGCAGCGTTAGCGAGAACAGAATGGCGAGCGGTATTTCGATGAGAATGATGACGGTCGAGCGCCAGCTGCCGAGGAAGAGCAATATCATCACGCCGACCAGCGCCGCGGCGAGCGCAGCCTCGCGAATAACGCCGAACACCGCGGCTTTGACGAAAACCGACTGATCGCCCACAGCGCGCAGGTTGAGACTGGACGGCAGGCTTTCCTCGACCCGCGGCAACAGCGATTTGACGCCTTCGATCACGCTGAGCGTCGATGCGGCGCCGGCTTTGAGGATCGTCATCAACACCGCGCGCGAGCCGTTCACCCGCACCAGATTGGTCTGCGGCGGCGAACCGGTGTGCACATAGGCAACGTCGCGCATGTAGATGATGGTGTCGTTGATCTTCTTGACCGGCAAATCGTTGATCCGTTCGAGCAGGACCGGGCTGGCGTTGAGCGCCACGTTCCAGTCGAACTTGCCGATCTTTTCGTCGCCGGCCGGCAGGATCAGGTTCTGCACCGAAATAGTGTTGACGACGTCGTCTGCGGAGACGTTGTGCGCCTGCATCGCCTGCTGATCGAGGTCGACCTGCACCTGCAGGATTTTGCCGCCATAAGGCGAAGGGACGGCGGCGCCGGCGACGGTGGCAAGCTGCGGGCGGATAAAGTTTTGCCCCAGATCGAACAGTCGCATTTGCGGCAGCTGTTTGCTCGACAAAGCAAGCTGCAGAATCGGCACGCTGGAGGCGTTGTAGCTGAGCACATAAGGCGGCGTGATGCCCGGCGGCAGCAGCTTCAGCACGGTCTGCGAGGCGGCGGTCACTTGCGCCAGCGCGGCGGCGATGTCGACATTTTTCTGGAAGAAGATTTTGACGACGCCGTAGCCGTTGAGCGACTGCGATTCGATGTGCTCGATGTCGCCGACCTGCGCGGTCAGATAACGCTCGTAGAAATAGATGACGCGGCCGGACATGTCGTTCGGCAGCAGGCCGTTGTAGGTCCAGACCACGCTGACGACTGGAATGTTGATGTTGGGAAAAATGTCGGTCGGCGTCAGCATCGCCGCGCGGACGCCGAAGATGGCGATCACGACCGCGAGCACCACGAAGGTGTAGGGTCGTCGCAGCGCTGTGAGAACGATCCACACGGGGGCGGTTCCTTCAGGCCTGCGGCACGGCGGGCCAGCGGCGGTGCAGCACGCTGAACACGGTCGGCACGAAGAACAGGGTCGCTATCGTCGCCACGGTGAGGCCGCCGATCACGGCGCGGCCGAGCGGCGCATTCTGCTCGCCGCCCTCGCCGAGCGCAAAGGCCATCGGCACCATGCCGATGATCATGGCGAGCGCGGTCATCAACACCGGGCGGAAACGGGTAAAGCCGGCTTCAAGCGCGGCGGACGCCGCATCGAGCCCGTCGCCCAAGCCTTCGCGCGCGAAGCTCACCAACAACACGCTGTTGGCGGTGGCAATGCCCATGCACATGACTGCGCCCGTCAAAGCCGGCACCGACAGCGTCGTACCGGTCATAAACAGCATCCAGATGATTCCGGCGAGCGCTCCCGGCAGTGCGGTAATAATGATGAACGGGTCGAGCCAGGACTGGAAGTTGACCACAATCACCAAGTATACCAGCACGACCGCGCCGGCGAGGCCGAAATAAAGCTCGCTATAGGCGTTGGTCATGGTGCGAACCTGGCCGCGCACCGCGACATAGGAGCCGCGCGGCAAGCCCTTGCCGGTGTCCTGCAGGATGCGGTCGACGTCGCGAGAAACGGCGCCGAGATCGCGCTCCTGGACCGCGCCGTAAATGTCGATGACCGGCTGTACGTTGTAATGGGACACGACGCCGGCACTCGGTCCGGGCGTGATTTGCGCAAGCCCGCCGAGATATTGTGGCGCGGTCATTTTTGCAGCCATGATCGGGAGATTGACCAAGTCGGAAACCGTGTCCATGCGGTATTGCGGCATTTGCGCCACGATCGGATAGGAGACGCCGTTGTCGGTATTGAGCCAGAAATTCGGCTGCACCTGGCCGCTCCCGGAGAGCGTGACGAGCAGGCTGTTGGCAGTGTCGCGCTGGGTGAGTCCGACTTCGCGGGCCAAAGTGCGATCGACGTCGACGTTGAGCTGCGGATAGTTAAACACCTGCTGGATTCGAAGATCCGCAATGCCGGGAACCTGGCGGATGCGTTTGAGCAGGTCGTTGGCGTACGCGTAATTGGCTTTCTGATTGTTGCCGATGATCTGCACGTCGATCGGCGCCGGCAGGCCAAAATTGAGAATCTGCGAAACGATGTCGGCCGGCAGGAACGAGAACGTCGTTCCCGGGAATTGCTGCGGCAGCAGCGTGCGCAGTTGCTTGATGTAGGCGGCGGTCGGGCCGTGACCTTCTTTGAGGCTGATCAGCGCATCGCCATCCTCCGGCCCGATGGTGCCGGTGTTCTGATAGGCCATGTTGATGCCGGAGAACGGCAGGCCGATGTTGTCGACGATGTTGTCGAGCTGATGGGGCGGGATCGTGCGTCGCACGGTCTGCTCGATGAGATCGAACAGCCGTGCCGTCTCCTCGATGCGGGTGCCGGGTTGCGCCCGTACATGCATGAGGATTTGGCCGGAATCGACTTCGGGGAAGAAGTTTTCGCCGAGGAACGGCCACAGCCCCAGCGACAACACGACAAAGCCGATGAAGCTTGCGATCACTGTCTTCGGCCGGCTCAGCGACAGCTCCAACAGCGCGCGATAATGCACCCGCGCAAAGGCGAATACCCGCTCGAAGCCGACCTGGAACCGGGTGAACGGATTGCGCGAGGTTCGTCGTGCGGCGGCGCGTTCGGCGTCGTGCTCGGAATCGGCGTGGAGGAGATAGCGCGCCATAGTCGGCACCAGCGTGCGCGACAGGATGAAGGAGCCGATCAGCGCGAACACGACCGCTTCCGCCAGCGGCCGGAACAGATAGCCGGCGACGCCGCCGAGCTGAAACATCGGCGCGAACACGATGTCGAGCACCAGCAAAGTGACGAAAGCAGGCACGACAATTTGCTGCGCACCGTCGAGAATCGCGGGCTCGACCGGTTTGCCCATTTCCAGATGATAGAAAATGTTCTCCAGCGTCACCGTGCCCTCGTCGACCAGCATGCCGACGGCGAGCGCCAAACCGCCGAGAGTCATGACATTGATGGTCTCGCCAAGCGCGGAAATGGCGATCACCGAGAACAGCACCGAGAGCGGAATGGAAATGATGATGATAATGGTCGGGCGCCAGCTGCCCAGGAAGAGAAGGATCATCAGCCCGACCAGCGCCGCGGCAAGCACGGCTTCGCGCAGGACCCCGACGATCGCCGCTTTGACGAAAACCGACTGATCGCCGACCGCGTGCACGGTCAGGCCTGAGGGCAGGCTTTCCTGCACCCGCGGCAACAGCGATTTTATGCCGTCGATGACATTGAGCGTCGATGCGGCGCCGGCCTTGAGAATCGTCATCAAGACCGCACGCGCGCCGTTCACCCGCACCAGATTGGTCTGCGGCGGTGAACCTTCATGCACGTAAGCGACGTCTTTGAGCGTGATCACCGTGCCGTTGATTCTCTTCACCGGTAAATCGTTCATCCGCTCGAGCACGACCGGGCTGGCGTTGAGCGCTACGTTCCAATCGAATTTGCCGATCTTGGCGTCGCCGGCCGGCAGGATCAGGTTCTGCGCCGTAATGGCGTTGACGACATCGTCGGCGGATACGCTGTGCGCCTGCATCGCGTGCTGATCGAGATCGACCTGGGCCTGCAGGATCTTGCCGCCATAGGGCGAGGGCACGGCGGCGCCGGCGACGGTCGCCAACTGCGGCCGGATGAAGTTTTGGCCGAGGTCGAAGAGCCGCATCTGCGGCAATTGCTTGCCGGATAGCGCAAGCTGCAGGATCGGCACGGTGGCGGCGTTATAGCTGAGCACGTAGGGCGGCGTGATGCCGGGCGGCAGCAGCTTCAATACGGTTTGCGAGGCGGCGGTGACCTGCGCGAGCGCGGTGCGAATATTCGCGCCCTTTTGGAAGAAGATTTTGACGACGCCATAGCTGTTGAGCGACTGCGATTCGATGTGCTCGATGTCGCCGACCTGCGCGGTCAGATAGCGCTCGTAGAAATAGATGACGCGGCCGGACATGTCGTTCGGCAGCAGTCCGTTGTAGGTCCAGACCACGCTGACGACTGGAATGTTGATGTTGGGAAAAATGTCGGTCGGCGTGCGCAGTGCAGCAAGGACGCCGAAGATGGCGATGAGGAACGAGAAGACGACAAAGGTATAAGGCCGTCGTAGCGCGATAAGAACGACCCACACTGCCTTGGCTCCCGCCGAAACGGCGTGGCCGGCCGCAGAATCGAGCCGGATTTCGCGCCGCGGGCGGCAAGCTATACGAATCGGCTGCGGCGCGTAACGGTCACAAACTGCCGCACCCACAGGCAAAGACCATCAAGAACGGCGTGGCCGTTCCGCAAACCTTTTGGCGATGACCCGAAGGTCCAGAATCTCGAGGAATCGCCCGACAACCGGCGCGGGAATACGTAAAATCCTTAGGCGGCGCCGTGGCGTGTGGCCGCAAAACCACACGGGGTGGATGTCATTTGTTTGTCATCGTTTTTCACCCGTCCGCGCGTTGACACTGGTGGCCGCCTATCTGAAATTCGCCCCAGCGCGACGCAGCCACACCCGCTGTGTCGCCGCACGTGGGCAGGGGGATTCAATGAAAAAGCTGGGTTTGTCTGTGGCTGTCGCCGCGGCCGCAACTGTTGCGTCTGCCGGGATCGGTTTTGCGGCGGATATGAACGCCATGGTGACGAAGGTCGCGCCGGCTTCCTACTTGCCGCCGCCACCGGCCGCGTGCGGCAGTATCTATGACTTCGTGGCCACCGCTTGTCCGCTGAGCTGGTACGGGTTCTCGCTCTACGGCACGGTCGACGTTGGCGGCGGCTATCAATCGCACGGCGCACCGTTCGACAAGAACTTCCCCACGGGGTCTGAATACCTGATTGGTTCCGGCGGCACGGGCGCCACCAACCGAACGCCGGGCTGGTACTTGGGTCCCAACGGCCTGAGCCAGTCGAACTTCGGCTTCAAGGTACTAGAGCCGGTCGGCGGCGGCTTTTCGTTCGTTGCCCAAGCCGGGGTGGCTTTCGATCCGTATTCGGCTCTGTTGGCGAACGCGCCGGCAGCCATGCAGAACGGTCTCGGCATTCCGCAGAATCAGCAGGCGATCCCAGCCGACTCGAGCCGGTGGGGTTGGCTGGGGGACCAAATCTATGTTGGCGGTACTTCGGCGACCTACGGCACGTTGACCTTCGGCCGACAGAACACACTGTATAACGACGCCATAGTGGCCTACGACCCGATGGGCGCCTCCTACGCCTTCTCGCCGATCGGCTACAGCGGCAAGGCCGCCGGCGGCGGTGACACCGAGGACGCGCGTTGGACCACGGCCATCAAGTATCGTGAAAATATCGGGCCGGTGCGCATCGCGGTGATGGGGCAACCGGGCTTTGGCTATGCAGCGTATAACCCCAACCTCGGCGCGGTCGGAGGCCAGCTTGGCGGCGACGTCAAAAATCTCGGATGGGGCACGTTGTCGTTGGATGCCCTCGGCGTTTGGGAGAAAGGCGCGGTCAACATTTCGCCGACATACATCGGCCAGGCAACCGCCAACGGCTGGCCGACCACGTTCCCCGGTGGAGCAGCCAGCGGCCTCAAGGCGACGCTTTCGAACCAGACGTCTCTCATGGTTGTAGCCAAATATAGTTTCGGTTCGTGGGGAAACCCACCGCCGCCGGTTGTGGGTAAGGCCGCTCCGCCGCCGTCCGATCCGCACGGCATCCCGCTCACGCTGTACGCCGGGTACGAATGGATCCAGTTCCAAAACACCACCGGTGCCCAGACCAACTATTTCTACGATGACGGCTTTCGGTTCAATTTCAACCCGGCGTCACCCACCGGTGGTGCTCTGACCGCTAACGGCACGACAATTACCAATATCAATTTCGGCCTCGCGTGCGGAACGGGGGGTGGTTGCACGGCCGAACTCTTCAACGTCCTTTGGGCTGGCGCCAAATACGGCATCACCAGAAACCTGGATTTCATCGGCGCCTACTATCACTACATCCAGAATCAGTACGTGATCTCGGCGACCGTTTGCGGCGCGAGCGGCTCGATCAGCCCCAACAACTCGAAGTGCGCCGGCTACTTGGACGCGATTTCGGGTGTCATTGACTGGCGCTTCCTGCCTAAGTGGGACACCTACGTCGGCGTGATGTACTCGGCTGCCTTTGGCGGCATCGCCAACGGCGACATCACCCGCAACAACGTTGCTGTCACCGGCGGCGTGCGCTTCCGGTTCTAATTGAAATCGCATGCGGGACTTCAATCCCGCGACGCGGTAATCCTCTGAATAAGCGGCGCTTCGGCGCCGCTTATTTTTTTGTTTTCCGGCTCGGGGACGGTAGGCGCTGCGACGCGCTCCGCGGAGACTTTTTGTTGCATTCGTGCCACAGGATCCGGCTTCCTTTCTGACGTCCCCAGATCGCTTATTGACAACAACCGCTGTGTATTAGCGAATATAACGACGCGACGGGACGCCGCAGCGATGCCAAGTCGCGGGGTCTTGGCGCGGGCCAGGGGACGGCAATGAAAAACCTTAGATTGTGTGTAGCTTTTACTGCAGCTGCGGCGGTTTTTGCGTGCGCCAACACGGTGCGCGCAGCCGACATGAACGCGATGGTGACAAAGGCCGCGCCCGCATCCTACTTGCCGCCGCCGCCTGCCGCGTGCGGCAGTATCTACGACTTCTTCCTCACCGCCTGCCCGCTGAGCTGGTACGGCGTGAGCCTCTACGGCACGATCGACATGGGTGGCAACTACCAGACACACGGCGCGCCGTTCGATCCAAACCATCCAGTCGGCGCCAGCTATCTGCTCGGGAACAGTGCCACCAACGCCGTAGGCCGGAACGCGGGGTGGTACTTGGGTCCAAACGGGTTGGGCCAATCGAACGTCGGCTTCAAGGTGCTGGAGCCGGTCGGCGGCGGCTGGTCCTTCGTCGCTCAGGCCGGGCTCGCCTTCGATCCCTATTCCGGGCTGTTGGCCAACGCTCCGCAGGCGATGTTCAACGCGATCCGCATCCCGGAGAATCTGCAGTCGGTGCCGTACGACTCCAGCCGCTGGGGCTGGCTGGCGGACCAAATCTACGCCGGCGTCAGCAACCCGATTTACGGCACGCTGACCTTCGGCCGGCAGAACACGCCGCTCAACGACGCGGTCGTTGCCTACGATCCAATGGGCGGCTCCTACGCGTTTTCAGTGATCGGCAACTCCGGCAAGACCTGCGGCGCCGGCGACACCGAAACGTGTCGCTGGACCACGGCGATCAAGTATCGCGAGAATATCGGCGACTTCCGGCTCGTTGTGGCTGGGCAGCCGCTCGGCGCCAACAACGGCGGCTACAACGCCTTTAACCCGAACAACGGCGCGATCGAAGGTGGCATCGGCGGGGACGTCAAACATCTCGGACCCGGCACTCTCTCCTTAGACGTGTTCGGCGCTTTCGAGAAAGACGCCGTCAATTGGTCGACGTTGTTCCCAGGTCAGACGCTCGTGAATGGCTGGCCCGGCGGGGCTAACCCGTTCCCCGGCGGCCCTGCTGGTTCAGGCCTGAAGGCGACCATTTCCAACAATACGTCTGTCATGGCGGTCGCCAAATATAGCTTCGGCTCGTGGGGAAACACCCCGCCGCCGGTGGTGGGTAAAGCGGCGCCTGCGCCGACCGGACCCGTCGGCATCCCGCTCACGTTCTACGCGGGGTTCGAATGGATGCGGTTCCAGAACCCGAGCGATCCGCAGACCACGTTCCATGATGATGGCTTCCTGTTCACGGCGACGAATGCCGCCGCCTCGGTGTTAAACCCTCTCAGCGGCACGACCATCGCCAACAACGCGTTCAACGGCGCGTGCGGATCCGGCACCGGCTGCACGACCGAGTATTTCAACAGCATGTGGGCCGGCGCCAAATACGGCATCACCAAAGACCTGGATTTCATCGGCGCTTACTATCACTACATCCAGTACTCGTTCGTGAACGGCGTGAATTGCGCCCCCTCCAACGGGGCCAGCAATTCGAGGTGCTATGGCTGGTTTGACGGCTACTCGGTTGTTTTCGACTGGCGGTTCCTGCCGAAGTGGGATGCCTACATCGGCACGTTCTATACGGCGGCCTTTGGCGGTCTCGCCAACGGCGATATTTCCCGCAATAACCTTTCGACCCAAGCGGGCGTCCGCTTCCGGTTCTAGGACGAGATCGGAGCGGGTTGCACGGCTGGCCCACGGTCGTGTTGCCCGTTTCGATTGTCGCGCGCCCGCCGGCGGGTGTTGCCGGCGGGCGTTTCGTTTTGCGCGACCGGTCGTCTTGAGCAATCCTGCTGTGGCTTGAGGCCGCAGCGTTTCTATTCGCGAGGCAGCGGCTAACGGTCGCTTGCGCCGCTTTCCAAAACCTCCCATTCTCGCGCGCGGGGGAACACCATCGGCTGGCGGGCGTGCTGGTGCCGTGTCAAAGCCGCTGATGGCCGATAACCTGTTCTGAGCCGTCGTCGCGCGTGGAGTGCACCCGTTCGTGCCGGTGTCAGCCAAGATTTTGCGTCATCGTGGCGGCCCTAATGGTCGCGGTGCGGCCCGATTTTACGCGGTTGCGGTTGGCTGTGCCGTCTGTGCGGCTTTGGCGTCATGCGCGGTTGGGCCGGACTACAAGCCGCCAGAGCCGCCGATGCCGGATACATTCGCGGCTTCGCAAAAGACCCTTGGCGACCGCTCCACACGTTCCGCCGCGGAGACCAGTAAATGGTGGCGGACCTTGCGCGATCGCGAACTGGATTCGCTGATCGATCGCGCCATCGCCGGCAGCCCAACGCTTGAAATTGCGCTCGAGCGTCTGCAGCAGGCGCGCACGCAGGAGGTTGTCGTCATCGGCATGGCTTTGCCCGCGGCCGAAGCCTCGATGGGTGGCGGATGGGGGACCGGCAGCGACCTGGCACGTGGCCGCGCTTCTCAGTCGCTGGTTTCCGCCGAGACCGGTACTGGCGTCAGTCAGGTCGTCAATCTCGCCGGCTTCGATGCCGCCTGGGAAATCGACGTTTTCGGCAAATACCGCCGAGCCATCGAAGCCGCGCAATACGACGTCGACGCCGCGATCGCGGCGCGCAACATAGTCCTCGTTTCGTTGATCGCCGACGTCGCTCGCGCTTATCTCGATTTGCGCGCGTTGCAAATGCAGCTGATGGTGCTGCGCAAGAACATCGAGGTGGTGAAGAAATATCTCGACTTCGTCCAGGAACGCTACGATCGCGGCATCACCAACGAACTCGACGTGACGCTGGCGCAGCGCGAATTGGCGCAGTTGCAGGCGCAGGTCGCACCGCTCGTCGCGCAGATCGACGCCGCGCGTTACGTTATTGCGGTGCTGATCGGCGAGTTGCCGGAGACCTTCGGCAATGAGTTCAAGCGGCCAAGAATGCTCCCCGTTCTGCCGGGGAACATCAAATCCGAGCTCCCGATCGATCTATTGCGGCGACGACCTGACATCATCGAAGCTGAGCGTGCGCTGGCAAGCGCGACCGCCCGGATCGGCGTCGCCACCGCAGATCTTTTTCCGCAGGTTGCGTTGACCGCCGCCGGTGGCCGGCAGACCGGCATCACGCCATTGACGATCAGTCCGATCTGGTCGGTCGGCCCGGCGATCGCCGCGCCGCTACTGGACTTCGGCCGGCTCGATGCGGTCGTGGAAAAAGCCGACTTTCGTACCCGTGAACTGCTGGCGAGTTACAAACAGACGGTGCTCAACGCGGTGCGGGAAGTCGATACCGCCGCCGATGCGTATCACGCGCAGCAGGATCGTTTGCGCTACCTCGCCAATGCTTTGACTGCCGCGCGGCGCGCGGTAAGCTTGGCAACCGAACGGTTCGACCGCGGCTTGACGGATTCACTCAACGTTATCGACGCCGAGCGCCAGGAATTTGAGATCGAGCAACAATACGTGTTGGCGCAACAGACGGCGGCAGAGCAGCTCGTCACACTCTACAAATCGCTCGGCGGCGGCTGGGAGGATTATCAGATCTTCCCGCCGATCCCGCCCCCGTTGCCGGCAGTGGCGGCCGCATTCCGCAGCCTACTTGTGCCCTATGCGGCGCCGTGAGCAGGCCGTTCAACCTCTGCGCGACGGCTCGTTTCGCTGAGCCATATTTGCAACACCTCGCCGGAAAGCGTGCCGCCAAGAAGAAAATTTCATAATAACAAGGGTTTATCGCATTCACCTCATTGACGGTCGGAATCGACCGGAAAAGCCCGCCGGTATATGATGATGGTGGGCCGAGGTAGAATAGATTCGCGAAGGGCGGCGCGTTTTATGACGCGTGCGATGGTCGCGTAAATCATGCCGAAGCCTGCGAGTGAGGTGAAGGGTGCCGCTCAACAGGGCTTGCACATTGTTGGTTGCTGCTTGCCTCGGCGCGTGCGCGACGCAGGCCGCGCTGGCGTTTGACCTCAATTCGGTCACGCCGCCGCTTACCAAGCCGCAGCAAAAACCGGATTGGGCGGGCTTCTACTTCAAGGGCAACGCGCCGGGCGCCTCCGACAGTAACCCTTGGGCGACACTTTCGCCGAACGGTTTTGCGACCGCGCACACGGCGCCGTCGGCCAACGGAAATTTCGGCTACAACTTCCAGTCGGGGAATTTTGTCTTCGGTCTTGAAGGCTCGCTTGCGGCGGCAAATTTCGACGGCCGCTTTACTGCGCCCTACATGCCCGCGCTCACCGCCGGGGCGTGGACGCCGAACATGAATTGGATGGGTACCGTGACCGGCAAGCTCGGTTACTCGTTCGGTCAGTGGCTGCCTTATCTCAAGGGCGGCTTTGCCGCCGCAGAGGTCGGCTCGCCGCTGCAGGGCGCTCCGCAAATCGGATCGTTCTCGCAAGGAACGGAAGCCAACGGCTGGACCGCCGGCGTCGGCTTTGAATACCAATTCTCGCCGAAATTGTCGTTAGGGCTGGAATATCTCTACACCGACCTCGGCGGCAATTCGGGCGGCGCGCCGGGTTGGCTCGGCGGCGCGCCGATCTCCGGCTCCCCGGAAATGTATTCGACCGCGCTCAAGAGCCAGAGCCTGCTCGGCCGGCTCAACTATAAAGCTGGCTGGTAAGCTAAGCGGATAATTTAGGATCTAGGCATGCGCAGCGGCGCTGCGCGTGGTTTCGCACTTATGTACAAAGCGCACGATCCGGCGGACGAGTTCGCCCTCGAGGATCGGCGCGTGACCCTGATCCTCAACTTCGATCAAGTCCATGTCCTTGCGGCGGGTGCGCATGGCCGCCACGGTCTGCGCCGACAACAGGTCGGAATTGGCGCCGCGCACGACCAGCATGGGTACATCGGCGAGCGCGTCGAACTCGCGCCACAAGGGCGTCATCGGCCGCTCGATATCGACGCCGGCCAGCGCCCGCGCGATACCGAGGTCGTAGCAGGGTTTGAGTCCGCTCTGGCAGATATGCCAGGTGCGACGCGCACCGGCGAGCCATTGCTCGTCGGTCAGTTTCGGGAAATGCGCACCCATCAGGTGGCGAAGGATTCCGGCGCCTTCTTCATAAGTTTGCGGGTGGGGCAGCTTGCCGAGATAGCTGCGAATCCGCGCCATGCCGGCCTGCTCATGCACCGGTCCGACGTCGTGGAGCACCACCGCGGCGATGGAACTGGGATGCGCCGCCGCCAACAGCATGGTCAGTATGCCGCCACGCGAACTGCCGATGAACACCGCAGGTCCGACGCCGAGCTCAAACAAAATGCTGACGATGTCGCCGAGCTCGGTCATGCAGTTGTAGTTGGTGTGGTCGGTGTCGTGCTCGGAATGGCCGCGGCCGCGCGAATCGATGGCGATGACATGCCGCTCGGGCGGACCATCGGAGAGCGCCGGTGCCAGCAGATCGAAATCCGCGGTCGTGCGCGCCAGACCCGGCAGGCACACCACCGGGATTCCCGGCGAGCGCCGGTCGCCGTATTCACGCACATGCAGGCGCAAGCCGTCTTGGGCCTTGATGAAAAGGCTCCTGCCCCGGTCGATTGAGGGGTCCGGATCAACCTCGAAATGAAGGGATGGCTTGTTCATGCTGTCCCTATTGGCCGTTTCTGGGCCTATAACGCCTACGGCTATGAACCTTTAACGCCTGTAGTCATAAAATAGACATTAGCGTTGAGGTTTGCGCTAGCGCAAAGAATAAAATTTAGGCGCTTGACGGAAAAATGAGGCGGGGTATTGGCCTACCCGCCGCGGCGCAAATCGGCCTCGATGAGGAGCCTTGGGTCGGTTCCAAACCGGGCGCGGTAAACCTGCATGTTTTCAAGGATCCGCTGCACGTAATTGCGCGTTTCCGAGATCGGAATCCGCTCGATCCAGTCGATCGGGTCAACCTTACCGCTGCGCGGATCGCCGTATTGCTCGATCCACTCCTTCGCCCGGCGCGGTCCGGCATTGTAGGCGACGAAGGCGAGAATGTAGGAGCCGCGCCAGCTGGCGATATCGTTGCCCAGCTCGGCGGTGCCGAGCTGGGCGTTATAGGCGACGTCAGTCATCAGCCGGTGCTGGTCAAACGAGACGTTGAACCGCTTCGCGGTGTCGCGGCCCGCCGGCGGCGTCACCTGCATCAAGCCGATGGCGTTGGCGCTGGACACGACCTTGCTGTTGAAGGCGCTTTCCTGCCGCACGATCGAATAGACGACGCAGCGCTCCACCTCCGGGCCGATCTGCTGATAATTCGGCACGCCGAAATCCGGAAAGGCAAAGTGCTCGAGCGGCAACCCATGATTAAGAGCGAGCTTGCCGATCAGAAGCGTCGCCCGCGCGTCGTTGTGGCGGGTGGTGATCTCGGCGAGCGCCGCGAGCGCCGCCGTATCGGTTGACTTGTCGGCGAGGTCCGCGGCCATGGTGGCGATCATGTCGCGCTCGTCGAGCGCATAGAGGATTTCAAAGGCGCGCGCGACCTCCAGACGGTAATAATCGGCTGGCGGTTCCGGCACAGCGCGCAGCGTTACGCTTTCGTTGCCGAGCCGCGCCCGCGCCAGCTGGCCGTAATAGGCGGTCGGATAACGCGCCGCCGCCTCGAAGTAGGTGTGCGCGTCGCGTTCGCGTCCGAGCGCCTCCATCGCGCGGCCTTGCCAATAGGAGGAACGCGCCAGCGTGATCGGATTGACCACGCCCTCCGCGATGCGGGCAAAATGGCCGAACGCGACCGAGGGATCGTGCAGAAAACGCAGCGCGATCCAGCCGGCGGTGAATTGCTGCTCGGTGCGGTAATTCTCGTTGATCGGTGTGGCGGCGCCGTTAGCGACCGCATAGGCCGATTTCAGATCGCCGAGGTCGAGAAGCTTGCGTGCGATCAGCCGCCGCTCGACCCACCATTGATCCACATCGCCGAGCCGTTCCGCGTCGCGCGGCGCCGCCATCATCCATTGCGCGGCTTCCACGATCTTGTCGCTGCGGCGCAGCCATTGCGCGCGGCTCAAGATATAACCCGGATCGTGCCGGCCTTCCGCCGGCACGTCCTCGAGCAGCGTCTTCGCCTTGGTGGAACGGTTGATGACGGCGGAACGCGCCTTGGCGATTGCTGCCTCGACCGCATCGAGATGATGCGCTGCGCGCATCGCCGCATCGTCGTCCTCGACGTCAAAGCGCGCGTCCATGCGCGCCTTGTCGTCGCCGGTGGTGATCAGGCCGGCGAACATGTCGCGCGCTTGCGACTCGGTGTCGGCGGAGAAACTGTCCTTGCGCCAGGCTTCGCGCACCCATGCCTGCGCGCCGGTGCGATCGCCCTCGGCAAGAAGCGCGCGCGCGAGCACAAACCGTCCCTTGGCAGTGCGCGGCGGATCGTTGCGGAAAAATTCGATAACCGTGCGCGATGCCGCCTGCTGCTGCCACAGCGCAGCTTCGGCGCGCCGGCGCAAGGCTGATGTCGCGGGCCAGGCCGGATTGGCCCCGATGAAGGCTGCGTAGCGCGGGAAATCGAGATCGGCTTCGTCGCTGCGCAGGATCGCCCATTCGACGAGCTTGCGGGCGACCGGATCGGAGATCGTGTTCTCGACGCCCGTGGCGTCGTCGGGCTGGCCTTTGCGCACGAGCTCGATGGCCTGCTTCACCGCCGCCATGTCGAGCGGCGAGGTGCTTGAGTTCGTCGCCATCGCCAAGGCCGGCCCGGGCCGTGTAGGCGATGCGGCAACGCTGGAGCGCAGCGGAATTGCTCCGAGCGGCGGGGGAGGGGCGTTGCGCGTCGCGTCGCGTCCGCCGTTCGCAAGCACGCGGGAAGACGGGATAGAGGCGGTTGTGGCGACCGGGCCTGCTGCTGTCGCCATGAGCTGCATTGGGCCGCCCGCAGCATTCGCCGGCGCCGGCGCTGGCGGGTGCGCGGAGACCTTGGCGGATTTGTCCGACGCGAGGGCGGGTCGTTCACGCGGCAGCGGGATATCTCCCGACGGCGGCGCCGCGCTGACTTTCCCAGCCAGCAGGCCAACTGCGAAACCTGCCAATATGAGCCGCTTGGCCGTCATTCGACGGACCTCTCTGCCGCAATACGCCGCCCCCCAGCGGTTCTGGACACTTTTGTCGGCTGGCAAGGTTTAAGAATTCCTGCGGCTGACGGTTGCACACGGCAATCGGCAATTTTCGCGGCAAAAGCGGGACATCCTGCCGTGGCGTTTCGCCGATTCGAACGGGTTTCAGTGTAGCGTCCCGAACGCGCGGTTCCTATGACGGCGAAGCCCATAGGAGAGCTATGTAGGGCGACAGGGCTTTAAAGGCCCGCCGCAACCCGATATCTATTCCGCTCCGCTGCGGGCGCCCTATGGCGCCGTACCGTTGCCCCGGGACCCGCGTTTCCAAGGATTCAGTGCGATGACCGCCAGGACCAGCTTTCGAGGCTCCTTTACCGCGCTGGTGACGCCGTTCAAGAACGGCTCCGTCGATCAAGCGGCGCTGCGCGGCCTTGTTGACTGGCAGATCGCCGAGGGCACCGCGGGCCTGGTGCCGGTCGGCACCACCGGCGAAAGCCCGACCCTCTCCCACGAGGAGCACCACCAGGTTGTGGAATGGTGTGTCGAGCAGTCGCACGGACGCGTACCGGTCGTGGCGGGGTCAGGCTCGAATTCGACCCGGGAGGCGGTCGACCTTGCCCGCCATGCCGAGAAGGCCGGCGCCGACGCGGTGCTGGTCGTCACCCCCTACTACAATAAGCCGACGCAAGAGGGGCTCTACCAGCACTATAAGGCGATCGACGACGCTATCGGCATCCCGATCATTATTTACAATATTCCAGGGCGTTCGGTGATCGACATGTCGGTCGACACCATGAAGCGGCTGTTTGAATTAAAGAACATCGCCGGCGTCAAAGACGCCACCGCCAACATGGTGCGGGTCTCGCAGCAGCGCGCCACCTTAGGCGCGGATTTCAATCAGCTGTCCGGCGAAGACGCGACCGCGCTCGGCTTTATGGCGCACGGCGGTCACGGCTGCATCTCGGTCACGTCCAACGTCGCCCCGCGGCTGTGCGCGGAGTTTCAAAACTCTTGCCTAAAAGGCGATTACGCTTCTGCGCTCAAGCTTCAGGACAAACTGATGCCGCTGCATACGGCGTTGTTCATCGAGACCAATCCGGCGCCCGCCAAGTATGCACTCTCGCTGCTCGGGAAATGCGCGGAGACCGTGCGGCTGCCGATGGTGCCGGTCGCTGAAAAGACGCGTGCGGCGGTGCGCGACGCCATGGTGCACGCCGGATTGATCAATTGATCGGCTTTGCGGGCGCGCTCGGCGGGAGGGCGTTTCCCTTCTTAACTCGTCTTCGCGAAGGCGGCCGCCCGGCTGGATTCCCGCTTTCGCGCGAATGCGCGTAAATCGTAAAACACGCGAGGGGCTTTGATGTTCGAAGAATTCAAGAAATTCGCCATGCGCGGCAACGTCGTCGACCTCGCGGTCGGCGTCATCATCGGCGCGGCGTTCGGCGCCATCGTCAATTCGCTGGTCGGCGATGTCATCATGCCGCTCATTGGCGCGGTGACCGGCGGGCTGGATTTCTCCAACTATTTTGTTCCGCTGTCCTCGAAGGTGACCGCATCGTCTCTCGCCGAGGCGAAAAAGCAGGGCGCCGTGTTCGCTTGGGGCAGTTTCCTCACCGTCGTGATCAACTTTTTGATCATCGCCTGGGTGTTGTTCCTCGCCATCAAAGGCATCAACCGCCTGAATGCGCCCAAGGCGCCGCCGGCGGCGCCCGGCCCGTCGCCGGAGGTCCAATTACTGACGGAAATCCGCGACACGTTGAAAGCGCGATGACCGCAAGGACGAAGCATGGCGGCGAAGCCTGAACGCAAACTGCGCGTCGTCGCCGACAATCGCAAAGCGCGCTTCAATTACTTCATCGACGAGACGATGGAGGCCGGCGTCGCGCTCACCGGCACCGAAGTCAAATCGCTGCGCGCGGGCAAGGCGACGATCGCCGAATCCTATGCCGACTCCCGCGACGGCGAACTTTGGCTGATCAATTCCAACATTCCCGAATATCAGCAGGCCAACCGCTTCAACCATGCGCCGAAGCGGCCGCGCAAACTGCTGCTGCATCGCCGGCAGATCAACAAGCTGATCGGCGCGGTCGAGCGCGAAGGCATGACGCTCGTTCCGCTCAAGCTCTATTTTAACGAGAAAGGCCGTGCCAAGATCGAACTGGCGCTGGCGCGCGGCAAAAAACTCTACGACAAGCGCGACACCGAACGGAAGCGTTCCTGGGATCGCGAGCGCGGCCGGCTGTTGCGGCAAAAGGAATGAGACGGTGCTTCCGGTCAGCCTCGATCATTGCGTCATTCATGTCAGCGACTGGGAGCGCTCCAACGCCTTCTACACGACGGTCGTGGGCGCGGAACTGATCGCGCGCCCGGTTGGTTTCGCCTACCGGTTCGGCGACCGGCAGCTCAACGTCCACGGCCCAGGCGTCAAGCCGGCCGAGGTTGCGCGCCTGCCGGTAGCCCCGGGCAACAGCGACCTGTGCTTTGAGTGGCGCGGGCCGATTACGGATGCCGTCCGCCATCTTGAACGCTGTGGCGTCGCCGTCGAACGCGGCCCGATGCAGCGTTTCGGAGCCAAAGGTCCGGGCACTAGCGTCTATTTCCGCGATCCCGACGGTTCGCTGATGGAATTTATCTCTTATGCGGGAGGCATTGCTATGCGCGAAGCGTCAGGCCAGCACGATCCGACCGTCCTGCCACCCGACATTCCCGCGCCTAAGGACGATGGGACGGCACGCCATCTCATCGGCATGAAGCTGCCCGATCTGCCGTTACTGGCGACACGCGGGGGCGCCCTCAATCTTTCGATCATTGGGGGCCGCACGGTTGTCTACGTCTATCCGCGCACCGGGGTGCCAGGCGTCGACCTGCCGCCGGGCTGGGACGATATTCCCGGCGCGCGCGGCTGCACGCCGCAGTCCTGCAGCTTTCGCGACCACTTTGCCGAGCTCAAGGAGCTTGGCGTCTCCCACGTCTTCGGCCTGTCGACGCAGGACACGGACTACCAGCGCGAGGCTGCCGAGCGGCTGCATCTGCCGTTTCCGGTTTTGTCCGACGCCGATTTGAAATTCGCCCGGGCGCTGAAGCTGCCGACCTTCGAGGTCGCCGGCATGACGCTGCTCAAACGCATGGTGCTGGTCGTCGACGACGGCGTCATCGCCAAGGTTTTTTATCCGGTGTTTCCGCCCGATCGGAGCGCCGCCGAAGTCGTTGCCTGGCTGCGGCGCGGCGGCTAGGTTTGACGCGCGCGCGATGGAGTTTGCCATGCCGAAATTTGTCGTTGCTCCGCATTTTCGCCTGCAGGAATGGGTTGCCGAAGAGAAAGGCTATTTCGCCGCCGAAGGCCTCGATTACGAATTCCGCGAAGCCATCGATTCAAGTTCCAGCAGTGGCCATCAGCTCGGCAATAAAGTCGGCGCCTATCAGACGTTCGAAGCGGGCCGCGCCTGCAACGTCAGCGGCGCCTGCCATTGGACGGTGAACGTCGCCGCCTCGAACGGTCACGGCAAGCTCTATGCCGATTGCTATTCGGTTTCGCCCTGCGGCATTTTCGTGCCGCCGGAGTCGCCGGTGAAAGCGCCCGCCGACCTCGCCGGCGTGCCTATTTCGGTCGGCTATCAGTCGGGTAGCCACTACGCGTCCATCCAAGGGCTTGAGCAATATCTCAAGCCCGACGACATCAAGCTGTCGTTTGCCGACGGTCTGCTGTTCAGCCGTATGGAAAAACTGATCGACCGCGAAGTGCCGGCAGCATCTTTGTTCAGCGGGCCTTACTATTTCGCCGAGCAGCTCGGCTTCCGCAAGATCATCGACACGACCTTTATGATTGCGGCCATGGTCACGGGCACGCCGGAGCCTGAGGACGTGCGTAAATATTTTCGCGCGTTGCGGCGGGCGCAACGCGACATCGATCTGCGGCCGGAGCTCTACACGCATTATTACAAGAAAGAATTTCCACTGCGCTTTCACGATCAGATCGATACGCGCCGCTGGGGTCCGGGCGAGCGGCTGGTGTTCGAGCCGTATTCGAAAGCGACATTCGAAGAGTCGTTTGCCTGGATCGAGCGGCACGGCATCTTCCCGCCGGGCGAGATGGGCAGCGGCAAATACGAGGCCTCGATCTTCGTTTAAGGTGTGATCCGAAAGACCCGCCGCGGTCAGGCGTCCAGATATTTGCGCACGTTTGCGAATACGTCACGGAACATCTGCGGCGTCAGCACGCCGGTATTGGTGTTGTAGCGTGAGCAGTGATAGCTGTCGAATAGCACGAGCCCGCCGATCGCGCGCGCAGCACCATGCGCGAACGGATGATCGGCCCGCCGCGCCGAGCGCGCCCGCACCACGGTTTCGTGCGCGATGCGGCCGAGCGCGACGATGGCGCGCAGGATTTTCATTTCATCGATGGTGGCGGCGAGAAATTCGCGGCAGCTCGTGATCTCGGCGGGCGTCGGTTTATTTTCCGGCGGCACGCAGCGCACCGCATTGGTGATGCGGCAATCAGTGAGCAGAAGCCCGTCGTCAGGCCGCGCCGCGTAATTCCCCTCGGCGAAGCCGAATTCCTTAAGCGTCGCGTAGAGCAAATCGCCGGCAAAGTCGCCGGTGAACGGCCGCCCGGTGCGATTGGCGCCGCGCAAGCCCGGCGCGAGGCCGACGATTAGTAGGGGCGCCTCGACGGGTCCGAACGAGGGGACCGGAGCGTTGAACCATTGCGGCTCTTGACGGCGCCAATCGGTGCGAAAGGCGACGAGCCGCGGACAGCGCGGACAGTCGTGGCCCGGCACTGCCTCGTGGCGCTCCATGGCAACAGCGGCGCGCGCTTATTCCTCGTCGAACTCGTCTTCTTCCGCCTCGACCTGCACCGTCGTGGTGCTGCGCTGGAGGAATTGCGGCGTGTGCCGCGGCTCCCGCGGCTCGCGCGCCGGGCGCTCGGTCGGGTCGCGGCCGAGCTTGCTTTGCAGCGCGATGATGTCGACGAACTCGTCGGCTTGCCGACGCAATTCGTCGGCGACCATGGGCGGCTGGGTAGAGACGGTGGAGACCACGGTGACACGCACGCCGCGGCGCTGCACCGCTTCCACCAGCGAGCGGAAATCGCCGTCGCCGGAGAACAGCACCATCTGATCGATGAACGGCGCGATCTCCATGGCGTCGACCGCCAGTTCGATATCCATGTTGCCCTTGACCTTGCGGCGGCCGGTCTGGTCGACGAATTCTTTGGTCGCCTTGGTGACGACGGTGTAGCCGTTGTAATCGAGCCAATCGATCAGCGGCCGGATCGATGAATACTCCTGATCCTCGATCACGGCGGTGTAGTAGAACGCCCGCACCAGATAACCGCGCGACTGGAATTCGCGCAGCAAGCGCTTGTAGTCGATATCAAAGCCAAGCGACTTTGCGGTTGCATAAAGATTGGCGCCGTCAATGAACAACGCGATTTTTTCAATCTGTGCCGACATCTGCGTCTCTATCTGTTCGCTCTATGCCTTTGGGTTATGAAACCGGATTGGTCGCAACGACTTCGACGCGTCCGGCGACGCTTAAGCTAAGGTGTTTGTCGCAACTGGCGAAATGTGCGCCGGTACGATGGCAAAAACACGGTAACTCGTGCGCCGCCGTGCGAGCGACCGTACCAACGGCGTTTAATTCATTAGCCTTAAGCCTGCCGGGCAAACACTGCGGCACCCGGTCGCGGCAAGCCGCCTTTAAACGTCAATCGCGGAGCCGAACCGGGGTTCCAAGCCGTGGGTAACAGAGCCAAACGCACAGGCCAAGTTAAAAGATCAGCTGCCCGAAATGCGGAGAATAGCCTTGCACTTCCCTGCGCGTGACGATACCTAACGCCCGGTCCGGTGGTAGAATTCGCCGCCAAAGCCTCGTTTAGGAGCAGAAACCATGGCCCGCGTTACCGTCGAAGATTGCATCGACAAGGTCGAGAACCGGTTCGATCTGGTTCTGCTGGCGAGCCATCGCGCGCGGATGATTTCGTCGGGTTCCCAGATCGCCGTCGAGCGCGATAACGACAAAAATCCGGTCGTAGCGCTGCGCGAGATTGCCGATACGGCGGTATCGCCCGAGGATCTCAAGGAAGAACTGGTCCATTCGCTGCAGAAATACGTCGAGGTGGACGAGCCAGAGCCCGAAACGGTTCCGCTCATTGGCGCGCCCGGCACCGGCGTCGATGCCGACGACACCGAGGTGACCACCGACCGTATGAGCGAGGAAGAGCTGCTCAAAGGTCTTGAGGGGCTGACGCCGCCGGAAAGCCAGCCCGAGCCCGAAGTGGATATCGGGGACGACGAGGAATAACCGAGAGCGGTGGCTGTTTGATGGCGCCGCGCGCGTCTCGTCGGCGGCGGGCGCTTGCCCGCCCATGAGGCGGTGGCTTTGCGGTAACCACAAGTTCGCGAACCGCATCGACTTCGCGCTGCAAAATGCTGCCAAATCCACTGTTTTGTGGCGTGAAACGCCGGTCATGATATCCTGAGCGGCTTTCGCCGGCGTTAGGCGGCGAAGCCGAGGTGTTCATGGCGCGCTCGCCGATCGATTTGCCGCGGATGCAGAACCAGCCCCGCTCGCGGGTTGCGGTCGCGCGCGGACCCAATCTGGTGCCGCTCGACGACGAAGGGCCGCCAACGCCGAAGCCGCGCAAGCCGTGGATGATGCGGCAATTCGAGCTCATCGATCGGGTCAAGCAATATAATCCGGCCGCCAACGAGGATTTGCTCAATCGCGCTTACGTCTACGCCATGCGCGCGCACGGCGAGCAGAAACGAGCCTCGGGCGATCCCTATTTCTCGCATCCGCTGCAGGTCGCGGCGATCCTGACCGATCTCAAACTTGATGACGCCACCATTGCCGCGGCGCTCCTCCACGACACCATTGAAGACACCGACGCCACCCGCACCGAGATCGATCGCCTGTTTGGTCACGATATCGGGGTCCTGGTCGAGGGGCTGACCAAGCTGAAAAAACTCGACCTGGTGTCCAAGGAAGCGAAGCAGGCAGAAAACCTGCGCAAGCTTCTACTTGCCATCGCCGACGATGTGCGCGTGCTGCTGATCAAGCTGGCCGACCGGCTGCACAATATGCGGACGCTGGAATACATGCCGCCCGAAGCGCGGCGCGTGACCGCGGAAGAAACACTCGACATTTATGCGCCGCTCGCCGGCCGCATGGGCATGCAGGGCATACGCGAAGAGCTCGAGGATTTAGCCTTCCGTGAGCTCAACCCCGATGCCTATAAGGTCATCACCGAGCGGCTCGAGGCGCTGGCCGAGCGCAGCAAGGGCTGGATCGGCGAAATCGAACAGCAATTGGCGCGAAAACTTGCCGACAGCGGCATTACCGCTGAAGTTACGGGCCGGCGCAAGCGCGCTTATTCGATCTGGCGCAAAATGGAACGCAAGGCCGTCGGATTTGAGCAGCTGTCCGACATATTCGGTTTTCGTGTCGTCGTCGGCAGCGTCGCCGAATGCTACCGGGCGCTCGGCATCGTCCATACCACCTGGCCGGTCGTGCCCGGGCGTTTTAAGGATTATATCTCGACGCCCAAGCAAAACGATTACCGCTCGATCCATTCCACCGTGATCGGCCCGGGCAAGCAGCGCGTCGAATTGCAAATCCGCACCCGCGAGATGCAGCAAATCGCCGAATACGGCATTGCCGCGCATGCCTTTTATAAGGACGACATCGGTTCGCCGACGGAAATGCTGTCACGCGAATCGAACGCCTATGCCTGGCTGCGCCGCACCATCGAGCTTCTGGCCGAGGGATCGAACCCGGAAGAGTTTTTGGAGCACACCAAGCTCGAACTTTTCCACGATCAGGTCTTCTGTTTCACGCCGAAGGGCAAGCTGATCGCGCTGCCGCGCGGCGCCACCCCGATCGATTTTGCCTATGCGGTCCATACCGACGTCGGTAACATGGCGGTCGGCGCAAAGATCAATGGCAAAATCGGCCCGCTAAGTTCGCCGCTGCAGAACGGCGACGAGGTGCAGATCCTGACCTCGAAGGCGCAGACCGCGCCGCCGGCCGCGTGGGAATCGATCGTCGTCACCGGCAAAGCGCGCGCGGCGATCCGGCGGGCGACCCGCGCCGCAGTGCGCGACCAATATTCCGGCCTCGGGCGGCGCATTGTCGAGCGGCTCTGCCAGCGTGCCAAGATCGGCTATTCCGACGAGCAGCTCGAAGGCGCCCTGCCGCGGCTGGCGCGGGTTTCGATCGACGAGGTGATGTCGGCGGTCGGGCGAGGCGAGATGAAGGCTGCCGACGTGGTGCGCGCCATGTATCCTGACTACAAAGACGAACGGTTCACCGGCACTGCGCGCAAAGGCGACGCCGGCTGGTTCGGACTAAAGCGCGCCAAGGCGGTGAAGTTCAAGCTTCCCGAAGCGACCGCCGAAAACGGCGCCGCGATTCCGATCCGCGGCATCAACACCGATCTGCCGGTGCGCTTTGCCCCCAACGGCGGTGCGGTTCCTGGCGACCGCATCGTCGGCATCATGACGCCGGGCGAGGGCATCACCATTTATCCGATTCAATCGCCGGCGCTGAGCGAGTTCGAAGACGAGCCTGAGCGCTGGCTCGACGTGCGCTGGGATGTCGATGAGAAAATGCCGCAGCGTTTCCCGGCGCGGCTGACGGTGCAATCGGTCAATGAGCCGGGATCGCTGGCGCAGATCGCGCAAGTCATCGCCGAGCACGACGGCAATATCGACAACATCCACATGTCGCGCCAGTCGCCGGATTTTACCGAAGTGACCATCGATCTTGAGGTCTACGACCTCAAGCATCTCACCTCGATTCTCTCGCAATTGCGAGCGAAGAAGGTGATCGCGGCCGCCGAGCGGGTCAACGGCTAGGCGGCGTGCGATTTCAGAATGCCTGCTTCCCCTCCCATCCGCCTCGGCGTCAACATCGATCACGTCGCCACCTTGCGCAATGCGCGCGGCGGCCGGCATCCCGATCCGCTCAAGGCGGCGGAAGTGGCGATTGCCGCGGGCGCCGACGGCATCACCGCGCATTTGCGCGAAGACCGCCGCCACATCGTCGATGACGACATTTTTCGGCTGAAGGCGAAGCTCCAAAAGCCGCTCAATCTGGAAATGGCGGCGACCGCGGAGATGGTGGAGATCGCCTGCAAAGTTCTGCCGCATGCCGCCTGCATCGTTCCGGAGCGACGCGCGGAACGCACGACCGAAGGCGGTCTCGATGCCGCCGGTCAGCGCGACACGCTGCGCACGGTTGCGAGTAGATTGGGCGAGGCCGGCATTCGGGTCTCGCTATTCATCGCCGCCGAACCGGCTCAGATTGAAGCGGCCGCGGCCATCGGCGCGCCGGTCATTGAAATACACACCGGCGCCTGGTGCGACGCGCTCGCGGCCGGCGACCGCGCCGGGGCCGAAGCCGAATACGCCCGCATCGTTCGCGGCGCAGCGCTTGCGCAAAGCTTAAGCCTCGAAGTTCACGCCGGCCATGGTCTCGATTTTTTCAGCGCCGAAAAGGTCGCGGAGCTGCTGCAGATCGTTGAATTGAACATCGGCCATTTTCTGATCGGCGATGCGATCTTCAGCGGGCTTGATGCGGCGGTACGCGGAATGCGCGCAGCGATGGATCGCGGCCGCGGCCGGGCCGGGCAGGCGGCGCGATGATTCTCGGCATCGGCTCCGATATCTGCGATGCTCGCCGCATCGCCAAGGTCATCGAACGCCATGGCGACCGGTTTCTCGACCGCGTTTTCACCCCCATCGAGCGCGCCAAGGCCGATAAGCGGCGCAACCGCGCCGAGACCTATGCCAAGCGATTCGCGGCCAAGGAGGCGTGCGCCAAGGCGCTCGGCACCGGAATCCGCGCAGGCGTATGGTGGCGCGATATGGGCGTGGTCAATCTGCCCTCGGGCAGTCCGACGCTGGAACTGACCGGCGGGGCCAAGCGGCGCCTCCTGGCGATGACGCCGGCGGGCTACGAAGCGCGCATCGACCTCGCCATGACCGACGAGGGACCGACCGCCCAGGCCATCGTCGTCATCTCCGCGGTCGCCGTTTCCGCCGCCTGAAAAAGCCCCGCCCGGATGACAATTTCGTCATGTTCGCGCGGCTCTGGCGGTAAGCTTATGGCGTTCCTAGTTAAAGCCGATTAGACCTGCGCCCGCGGCGAATTCCCGCGTGCAATTGCCTGGGGTTGGTGCAGGGGTTACAAGTTCGCAGGGCGCGGGCAGCCAGTCAACGGAACCATAGGCCGATGAGCGTGCAGACCGGAACAAAACGGAAAGAGGGCGGATTCATCGAGACGATCCGGGTGATTTTCCACGCCCTCATTATCGCGCTCGTCATCCGCACTTTTCTGTTTCAGCCGTTCAATATCCCCTCCGGCTCGATGATCCCGACGTTGCTGGTCGGCGATTATCTGTTCGTCTCCAAATATTCCTACGGGTACACCCATTATTCGCTGCCGTTTTCGCCGCCGGTGTTCTCCGGCCGCATCATCGGCCAGCCGGTCAATCGCGGCGACGTCGTGGTGTTCCGTCTGCCGAAAGACGATTCCACCGATTACATCAAGCGCGTGATCGGGTTGCCGGGCGACCGCATCCAGATGATCGACGGCGTACTCAACATCAACGGCGAGCCGGTCAAGCGTGAGCGCATCGAGGACTTTGTCACCGACGACGAAGGCACGGTGCAACGCGTCAAGCGCTATCGGGAAACGCTGCCGAGCGGCGTGAGCTACAACACGCTCGACCTCACCGACAACGGGTTTTACGACAACACCCAAGTCTATGTCGTCCCGCCCGATCATTATTTCATGATGGGCGACAACCGCGACAACTCGACCGACAGCCGTGTGCTCAGCGCGGTCGGCTATGTGCCCTACGAGAACATTATCGGGCGGGCACAGATCATCTTCTTCTCGATCAGGGACGGTTCGCACGCCTGGGAGGTGTGGCGCTGGCCCTGGACCGTGCGCTGGAACCGGCTGTTCACCCTGGTGCGATGAGCGGACGCGGCAAAGGCAAATCGGTTGCTGCGCCGCAAGAGCCGTCAGCTGTTGAGGTCGCGCGCAAAGGCGCTGCCTCTGGCGCGACGATCGACGGCCCGACCGGCGACGGCCAGAAAGACACCCGCCGCCGGCGCCGCCGCGGTGATGGCTCGCTGGAAGAGCGTATCGGCTACCGCTTCAGCGACGCCACATTGCTCGACAGCGCTCTGAGTCACATTTCGGCACTTAAGGGTGCGCGCAACCGTGCGGGTAGTTACCAGCGGCTCGAATTCCTGGGCGATCATGTGCTCGGCCTTGTGATCTCCGACATGCTGTTTCGAGCTTTTCCGAGGGCCGATGAAGGCGAGCTGTCGCGCCGCCTCGCTGATCTCGTACGCAAGGAAACCTGCGCCGATATCGCCCGCAGCATCGATCTCGGCGCCGCCATCCGGCTCGGCTCTTCCGAAGCCAATGCCGGCGGCCGCACCCGCCCGGCGATTCTCGCCGACGTCTGCGAGGCCTTGATCGGCGCGGTTTATCTGGACGGCGGCTTTGCCGATGCCGAGGCGCTGGTCGGGCGGCTGTGGGAAGCGCGGCTGCGCACCACCGCGCAGCCGTTGCGCGATCCGAAAACGGTGTTGCAGGAATGGGCGCAGGCCCGTGGGTTGCCGACGCCGGCGTATCGTGAAGTCGCTCGTTCCGGGCCGGATCACGATCCGGAGTTCCGGGTGGCGGTGCACCTGCCGAAGCTCGCACCGGCCGAAGGGATGGGGCGCTCCAAGCGCGCCGCCGAGCAGGCAGCCGCCGCTGCGATGATGGCGCGCGAAGGCGTCAAGCCCGAACGCGTCAATGGCTGAGACGTCGGATCCGCCAACGCATTGCGGCTTTGTGGCCCTGATCGGCGCGCCCAATGCCGGCAAGTCGACGCTTATCAACGCCCTGGTCGGCGCCAAGGTTTCGATCGTCACGCCGAAGGTACAGACCACGCGCACGCTTGTTCGCGGCATCGCGATCGAAGGCAACGCGCAGCTGATCTTCGTGGATACGCCTGGTATCTTCGCGCCGCGCCGGCGTCTTGACCGCGCCATGGTCGGCAGCGCCTGGGGTTCGACCACCGACGCCGACATCGTCGCGCTGCTCGTCGACGCCCACAAAGGCGTCGGCGAGGACGAAGAGGCGATCTTGAAGGGGCTGCGCGACATTCGCCCGCCGAAAGTACTCCTGCTCAACAAGGTTGACCTGGTCGATAAACCAAAGCTGCTGGCACTCGCGCAAACGCTCAACGAGCGCATCGCCTTGGCCGGGACCTTCATGATCTCGGCGCAGTCCGGCGACGGCGTCGCCGATGTGAGAAAATTTTTCGCTGCGCACGTGCCGGCCGGACCGTGGCTCTACCCGGAAGATCAAATTTCTGATGCGCCACTGCGCCAGCTCGCCGCCGAGATCACCCGCGAAAAGCTTTTCTTACGTCTGCATCAGGAACTGCCGTATCAGTCGACGGTCGAGACCGAGGTGTGGAAGGAGCTCAAAGACGGCGCGGTCCGCATCGAGCAGAACATCTATGTCGAGCGCGAAAGCCAGCGCAAAATCGTGCTCGGCAAGGGCGGCCAAACCATCAAGGCGATCGGCGCGGCGTCGCGGGCCGATATCGCCGTGGCAATTGAGCACCCGGTGCATCTCTTTCTGTTCGTGAAGGTGCGCGAAGGTTGGGGCGACGACCCGGAGCGTTACCGGGAGATGGGGCTGGAGTTTCCGCGGGAGTAACAGCGAGTCGTATATACATAATCGCCATGCAATGGATCGACGAAGGCATCGTGCTCGGGGTGCGCAAGCACGGCGAGACGAGCGTTATTCTCGAATTGATGACCGCCGGACGTGGTCGCCATCTCGGGCTGGTACGCGGCGGTTCGGGCAGGCGGCTCCGTGGCGTGCTGCAGCCGGGTAATTCGCTGCGCGCGACCTGGCGGGCGCGGCTTGACGACCATCTCGGCAATTACGCGGTCGAGGGTATCAACCTGCGCGCCGCCGGATTTCTCGATGCCGCGCACGCGGTTCACGGCGTGACCCATCTTTCCGCTTTGTGCCGGCTCCTTGCCGAGCGAGAGCCGCATGCCGGCATCCATCAGGCGCTCGAAATTATCCTCGATTCACTCGACGATCCGGCGGTCGTCGGGCCGATGGTGGCGCGGTTCGAGCTTGCGTTCCTCGCCGAGCTCGGCTTCGGGCTCGACCTGTCGACGTGTGCCGCGACCGGCTCGACCGACGATCTCATTTATGTGTCGCCGCGGTCGGGGCGGGCGGTTTCGCGCGCCGGGGGTGAGGCCTATCGCGACAAGCTGATGCGGCTGCCGGATTTTCTGCAAAGCGAGCGCGCGCCGGCGACGCCGGCCGACTTGGCCGACGCGTTTGCACTCACCGGCTTCTTCCTTGACCGCCACGCTTTTGCACCGCGCGACCTGCCGCTGCCTGACGCGCGCGGACGCTTTGTCGCCGCCGTTCTTGTCCGCAACAGCCAGCCAGGCTACCCCAAGCCGCCATGAATAAGAAAGTGATTCCCCCGGAACCCGAGCATGTGCAGGAAGTGGCGCTGCGCGAGGCGCTTGAGGAGCGCTACCTTGCCTACGCGCTCTCGACCATCATGCACCGCGCATTGCCCGATGCGCGCGACGGGCTGAAGCCGGTGCATCGCCGCATCCTCTACGGCATGCGGCTCCTTCGGCTCGATCCCGGCGCCGCGTTCAAGAAATCGGCGAAGATCGTCGGCGACGTGATGGGCAATTTCCACCCCCATGGCGATCAGGCGATCTACGATGCGCTGGTCCGCCTGGCGCAGGATTTTTCCTCACGTTATCCGCTGGTCGACGGCCAAGGCAATTTCGGCAATGTCGACGGCGATAATGCCGCCGCCTACCGCTATACCGAGGCACGGCTGACGGACGCGGCGCGCCTTCTCCTTGACGGCATCGACGAAGACGCGGTCGACTTCCGCGCGAGCTATGACGGCGTGATGCAAGAGCCGGTGGTGCTGCCGGCGGCCTTTCCGAATCTGCTCGCCAACGGGGCGCAAGGCATTGCGGTCGGCATGGCGACCTCAATCCCGCCCCACAACATCGCCGAACTGTGCGACGCGGCTTTGCATCTTATCGATACGCCGAACGCGCGCAGCCGTACGCTGCTCAAATACATTCCCGGGCCCGATTTTCCGACCGGCGGCGTGATCGTCGATCCGCCCGAGACCATCGCCGAGGCTTACAACACCGGCCGCGGCTCGTTTCGGCTGCGCGCACGTTGGAAGACCGAAGACACCGGGCGGGGTACCTACCAGATCGTAGTCACCGAAATCCCGTGGCAGGTGCAGAAGATGCGGCTCGTCGAGCGCATCGCCGAACTGATCAACGAAAAGAAGCTGCCGTTCGTCGCCGACATGCGCGACGAGTCCGCGCAAGACGTGCGGCTCGTGTTCGAACCGCGCTCGCGTTCGGTCGATCCGGCGCTGATGATGGAAAGCCTGTTCAAGCTCACCGAGCTTGAAAGTCGCATTCCGCTCAACATGAATGTGTTGGTGCGCGGGCGCATTCCCAAAGTGCTCGGGCTTGCGGAAGCGTTGAGCGAATGGTTGACGCATCGGCGCGAGGTGCTTCTGCGCCGCTCGCGCTACCGGCTCGGCCAGATCGAGCATCGCCTCGAAGTGCTGGGCGGCTATCTCGTCGCCTATCTCAACATCGACAAGGTCATCAAAATCATCCGCAACGAGGATGAGCCGAGGCCGGTACTGATGAAGACGTTCAAGCTCTCCGACGTGCAAGCCGACGCCATACTGAACATGCGGCTGCGCAATTTGCGGCGGCTTGAAGAAATGGAGATCCGCGAGGAAGACAAATCTCTGCGCGCGGAAAAAAAATCCATCGAGAGCCTGCTGCGTTCGGAAAAAGAGCAGTGGAAAACCATTGCCGGGCAGATCCGGCAGGTGCGCGGCACATTCGGTCCGAAGACGCCGCTCGGCAAACGCCGTACCAGCTTTGCCGAAGCGCCCGCGCACGACGAAGCGGCCATCGGAGAAGCCTTGGTCGAGCGCGAGCCGGTTACCATCGTGGTCTCGGAAAAGGGCTGGATCCGTGCGCTGCGGGGCCAAGTCGCCGATCTCGCTGGGCTCGCTTTCAAGGCCGACGATGCGCTCAAACTGGCATTCTTCGCCGAGACGACATCAAAGCTTCTGGTCTTTGCCACCAACGGTCGCTGCTACACCATCGAGGCGGCGAAGCTTCCCGGCGGGCGCGGCCACGGCGAGCCGATCCGGCTTTACATCGAGATGGAGCAGGAAGCCGATGTAATTTCCGTTTTCCGCTACGAGGGCGGACGCAAACTCATTGTCGCGAGCAAAGAGGGCCGAGGCTTTATCGTCCCCGAGGATGAATGCGTCGCCAACACGCGCAAGGGCAAGCAAATCCTTAATGTGTCGTCGCCGGATCAGGCTCGCGCGATCGCGCCTGCCATCGGCGAACTGGTCGCGGCGATCGGCGAGAACCGCAAAATGCTGGTGTTCCCGATCGACCAAGTGCCAGAGATGACGCGCGGACGCGGCGTGCGCCTGCAACGCCACAAGGATGGCGGGTTATCCGACATCAAGACGTTCGCGGCGGAGAAGGGTTTGAGCTGGACCGATACGGCCGGCCGCGTATTCACGCTGTCGCTCAAAGAACTCGCCGACTGGCGTGGCAATCGCGCCGATGCCGGCCGTTTGGCGCCGAAGGGTTTTCCGAAGAGCAATAAGTTCGGCGGCGGTACGAATGGACGAGCGGCGCCTAGCGAGTAGCTGATCGCTGCTCCGTCCGCGCCCAGCCGTCGGGCGTGAGCCGCTCCTGCGGCAGGAAGCGGCTCTTATAGTCCATCTTGCGCGAGCCGCGCACCCAGTAGCCGAGATAGACGTAAGCTAGGCCCATCGTGCGGGCGCGGGCGATGTGATCGAGCACCATCAAGGTGCCGAGCGACCGCGGCGCTTCGTCCGGCTCGAAGAACGAATAAACCATCGATAGGCCGTCGGCGAGCACGTCGGTCAGCGCCACCGCAATCAGATCGCCGGCGCGGCTCCCGGGAACCGTAGCGTCGGCTTCCCGGCGCCGGTATTCGACGACGCGGGTTTCGATATGGCTGTCCTCGACCATCATGGCGTAATCGAGCACGGTCATGTCGGCCATGCCGCCGTCGCGATGCCGGGAATCGAGGTAAGCGCGGAAGATCGAATATTGCTCCGAAGTCGGAACCGCGATCCTCATGTCCCCGCCGATGTCGGCGTTGCGCTTCTCGATCCGCCGCATGCTGCGCGTTGGCTCAAATTCCCTGACCACGACGCGCACCGAAACGCAGCTGCGGCAGCCCTCGCAGGCCGGCCGATAGGCGATCGATTGGCTGCGGCGAAAGCCGCCCTGCGTCAGGATGTTGTTGAGCTCGCCGGCGCGCTCGCCGACGAGATGGGTAAAGACTTTGCGTTCTTCCTTGCCGGAAAGGTAGGGGCAGGGGGAAGGCGCCGTAAGATAGAATTGCGGCGTATCGCGGGAGTGTTGGGTCAATGCAAATTCACTTCGGCGTTGAGGCCGAGCCGGCCCCGACTACCGCTTAGATTGCCCGAGAATGCCGCCGCGTTAAAGGAAAAATCAGCCATAGCTGGCAATACGGGTGCGCAAGGCCGCGCCCTGGGCGGCGTTGTTGATAACGACGGTGCCAACCAGCATGTCGTGTAAGAGCCGCTTGCGCTGGTTGAAGAAGCCGACCAGCAGCACGAACGGGGTGAGCACGCTGACGCTGATCCAATAGACGATTGCGTGCACCGCGCCGAGCAGGAAGTAACATGGCGCTCCGTACCAGGTGCGCATCTCGATTCCCATGGTGCGCATGCCGAGCGTCGCCGAAGCAGCGCTGCCGAGCGTGGCACCGTAGTAAAACAGCGCCCAGACCACCGACGCCGGCGACAACAGCCAGTACAGCGACCAGCCCAGGCCAAAGGTGATGAGGCCGAGAATAAAGATGAAGATCGTCGCGCCGATCAGCGGCGACGCGATAATCACCAGATCGATCACGAAAGCGACAAAGCGGCGCGCCAACACACCCTCGAACAATTCCGGCTGCGCGATCGGATCGAAGGCATGCCGCCGCAGCTCGGCGGATAGACCGATCCCGCCCAGCGCCGAATCCCATGCCGATTTTGGCGCAGAATCACTCATGTCCAGCGACTCTCAACCCACATTCTAACATTGTAACGCCGGCGAAAATGAGGAAAAAGAGCCACCGATGGTGACGCTTGCCGATATCGAGGCCGCCCGTCGTACGATCGCCGGCCATGTCCTGCGCACGCCGCTTCTTCCGGCGCCACCGCTTTCGGCGCTGACCGGCGCCGAAGTTTTCGTCAAATACGAGAATTTGCAGGTCACCAATTCGTTCAAGGAGCGCGGCGCCTGCGTGAAGCTCGCGGCGCTGTCTGCCGCAGAACGCCGCCGCGGCGTCATCGCGATGTCGGCGGGCAACCATGCGCAAGCGGTCGCCTATCACGCCCGGCGCCTCGGCATACCGGCGACCATCGTCATGCCGGTGACGACGCCGTTCGTAAAGGTCAAGGCGACCGAGGCATGTGGCGCGACCGTCGTGCTTGAAGGCGAAACGATCGCGGAGGCACAAGCGCGTGCCGAGAAGATCGCCGCCGCACAAGATCTCGTCTGGGTGCATCCTTACGACGATCCGCACATTATTGCCGGGCAGGGGACGATTGCGCTCGAGATGCTCGAGGAGGTGACGGCGCTCGACGTCCTCGTCATACCGATTGGCGGCGGCGGGCTCGTCGCCGGCTGCGCCATTGCGGCCAAGGCGAAAAATGCGTCGATCGAAATCGTCGGCGTCGAAAGTACGCTTTACCCGTCGATGTGGAACGCCATCCATCAAGGCAGCAAAGCGTGCGGCGGCGCGACCCTGGCCGAGGGCATTGCCGTGCAGAATGTCGGCAAGCTCACGCTGCCGGTGGTGCGCGAATATGTCAGCGATATTCTTCTGGTTGACGAAGCGCTGATCGAGCGCGCGGTGAACGCCTTTCTCACCTTGCAGAAGACGATGGCGGAAGGCGCCGGCGCCGCCGGGCTTGCGGCGATGCTGGCGGAACCGGAGCGATTTCGCGGCCGCAAGGTGGGCCTGATCCTGTGCGGCGGCAACATCGATCCGCGCATTCTCGCATCGATCATGGTGCGCGAACTGGAGCGCGCTGACCGGATCGTCTCGTTCCGGCTGACGATTCCGGATCGTCCGGGAGTTTTAGGTCAGATCGCCACTCGGCTCGGCCAGCTCGGCGCCAACATTTTGAGCGTCGATCATCACCGGCTGTTTCTCGACGTGCCGGCCAAAGGCGCCAAACTCGACGTCACCATCGAGACACGCGATGCCGCGCACGCCGAAGACATATTTCGCGCGTTTGCCGACGCCGGCTACCAGCCGGTACGCATGCGCGGTGGCGCCGTGCTGGGGTGACGCTAGTGAAACAGATTCTGGATGAAGCCGAGCGGGCTGCTGCCATCCTCAGGTGATGCCGCGGCGCGTGCGGCGTCGGGCCGCGGCCGCGGCACCGGTACGTTTGCCGGCGACATGTCGGCAATGCGCTCGGCGCCGAGGTCCCGCGGTCGATGCCGGGGCAACGGTATGGGGCCGCTCAGCGGTGCTGAGGCGGGTAGGGCATCGGCGGCTTGATCGGTCGCAGCCGCCGAGGCCGCGGCATCTGGTGACGGCATTGCGGCGGCTAGCGGTGGCGGCGCGGGCGGCATCGCCGGCGTAACCGCGAGCATCGCGGTGTTGGGCCCAGCGTCGTTGGCCGCCGGCGGCATCGGCTGTGGCGGCGGGAAGACTTCCGCTCCCTTCGGGCTGACCGGCACGATCGCCGGTGCGCTCGCGACCTTCATGGCGGCGGGGGCGGCCGCTTCACTTTCAGCCACGCGATCGCCCTTCGGAGCCGGGAAGGCACCGTTTTCCGCGATCTTGGTCTCGGGCGTTGCCGGCGGATCTGAGATATTCGCCGCGTCCGATGTCGGTGGCGCTTCAGTCTTATTGGATACGGTCGCCGCCAATTGATGAAAGGTCGGGAGCTTCGCCGGCGCTACATAAGCGCGCACAAATGCGGTGATGGTCCACAAGGTCACCGGAACTGCGGTGATAACTGCGACCAGGATAATGATCCGTCGCAGCAGCGGCACATAAGGTCCAAATTCTTCGTCGTCCTGACGCATGACTATCCGCCTACATCCCGTTATCCCAGGCGGGGACGCAAACTATTGGCTACCCTTCTTCAACTTCTCCGCCATTCGCATCGCGAAATAAGTGAGCACCCCGTCGGCGCCGGCACGTTTGAAAGCGACCAGGCTTTCAGCCATCGCTTTCTCCCCATCGAGCCAGCCGTTGGCCGCGGCCGCCATGATCATCGCATATTCGCCAGATACTTGATAGGCGAAGGTCGGCATAGCGAAGGCCGCCTTGACGCGATGCAAAATGTCGAGATAGGGCAGCCCCGGCTTGACCATCACCATGTCGGCGCCCTCGGCGATGTCGAGTTCCACTTCGCGCAACGCCTCGTCCGAATTCGCCGGGTCCATCTGATAGGTGCGTTTGTCGCCAATGAGCGTCGCATTCGAGCCGACCGCGTCGCGGAACGGGCCGTAAAACGCCGACGCGTATTTGGCCGCATAGGCCATGATCTGCACGTCGCCGAAGCCTGCCTTATCAAGACCGGCGCGGATCGCGCCGACGCGGCCATCCATCATGTCGGACGGCGCGATGATGTCGCAGCCGGCTTCCGCCTGCACCAGCGCCTGGCGCACCAGCACCGCCACCGTTTCGTCGTTGAGAATGACGTCGTCGCGCAACAGGCCGTCATGGCCGTGGCTAGTGTAGGGATCGAGCGCCACGTCGCACAGAATGCCGATCTCCGGCACGGCTTTTTTGATGGCGCGGACCGCCTGGCAGACGAGATTCTCGGCGTTGAGCGCCTCGGAGCCGACGTCGTCGCGCTTATCCGGTTCGGTATACGGAAAAAGCGCAAGGCAGGGGATGGTCAGCTTGGCCGCGCGCTCCGCCGCGCGCACCGCCTGATCGACCGACAGACGTTCGACGTCGGGCATCGACGGCACCGGGACGCGCACATTGTCGCCTTCGACCAGAAACAGCGGCCAGATCAAATCGTCGGTGGTGAGCAGATGCTCGCGGACCAGTCGCCGCGTCCAGTCGGCGCGGCGATTTCGTCGCGGCCGGATGGCGAGATCGAGCCGGGCCTCGCTCGGCGCCGGGGTTTCGGCGGGAAGTGGCCGGGCCCGTTCCAGTGGCCGGCCGAATTTGATCGCCATCGAGAAGCTCCAATCCGCCCACTTATTACCCGTTTCGGGCCGTACTGGCCACTGGCGGCATCCGCCCGTCGTGCCGGCATTGACTTTCGCCGCCGGCGAATGTCAAAGCCGAGCCCTGATCATGAGCGAGCAAGCGCAAACGCCGGCAACGCCGGCACGGCCAAGCGACATGCTCGAACCGGTGCATGTCGGCAAGCCCGCCACTGCCGGGACCTGGGCTGACTATCTGGTGCTGTTTCTGCGCCTCATGGCGGTCGTGTCGCTCGTCAAAGGCCTCTATCACTGGGGGCAAGTCTGCGGCATTGCCGCCGCGCCCGCCGACGGCGGCTTTGAGGCGCATACCGTCGCCTGGCAGACGGCGACCGTCTTCTTCGCCGTCATCGACCTTGTGGCTGCGGTCGGGCTGTGGCTCGCGGCGGCGTGGGGCGCGGTGGTGTGGCTCACCGCCGTGGTGTCGATGGCGGTGGTGGAAGTGTTCTTTCCGCAGGTCTATGGCGGCAGCATGTTTGTCGTGCTGGTCGAAGCGACGTTGCTCGGCGTCTATCTGTGGCTCGCCATCTTTGCCGCCCGTGAACAGCCGGCGTGAACGTTAGCCGCTGATCGCGGCCGCGGCGGCCGGGCTTTCATTGCCGGCCTTGTCGTGAAGGCTGCTTTCCATTCGCGCGATCACGGCATCGGCTGACACTTCCGTCATGCAGGCGTGCTCGTAACGACAGCGGCTGAGCGCCCGCAGGTAACACGGCGAGCAGGCGATGCCGGCGCGCAGCACCGCGTCGTTTCGGCCGTAAGGGCCGATCCAGACCGGGTCGGTCGGACCGAATACGCTCACCACCGGGCGGCCCAAGGCGACCGCCAGATGCATCGGCCCGGAATCGTTGGTGACGCAGATGGTAGAACGCCGCACGAGCGCGGCGAGCTCAGTGAGCGTGGTTTCTCCGGCGATGTCGATTGCGCCGGGCGCGAGCCCCGCTACTTCCTCGCAGACGCCACGCTCGCGGCCGCTTCCCATCAGCGCCACCGCAAAACCTCGTTGCAAAAAATGCCGCGCCACACGCGCAAATTTATCGCTGCCCCAATGCTTGGTTTCCCAGATCGTGCCCGGCGCCATGGTCACAAGGCGATCGCCGCCGTTCACGCCATGCCGGCGCAACAGATCGTCGACGCCGGCGCTCGCCGCCTGCGGGATCGGGAAGGAGAAGTCGGGCGGACCTTCGTCCAGTCCGAGGATCGGCCCGACATTAAGGTAGCGGTCGACCGCGTGCATATCGAGCGTCGGCACCGGGATATGGTGCGTGTAAGCGAGCCAGCTGCCTTCGCGCGCGCCTTGCCAGGCGTGTTTGCGGGCCTGGGCGGTGAATTCGCGCTGCGTCGCCGCCCATACGCTCCGGCGCGGCCGGTCGAAACCGATGCGTACCGGCGCGCTGCTCGCGGCCGTAAACACCGCGGTGCGCAACTGGCCGTGCATGTCGACCACCAGATTGTAACCGGTGCGGCGCAGCGCGGCGGCAAGCCGCGCATAGCTGACGAACGGCGTCAGCCGCAGAGGTCTCGACCAATCGTCGCGGGCGAATTCGATAACGTTGGATATCGCCGGATTGTGCCGCAACAATTCGGCGATCGCCGGCGTCACCAGCCAGTCCAATTGCGCGGCCGGAAAGCGCCGCCGCAATTTGTTCAGCACCGGGATGGTATGAATGACGTCGCCGACGGCCGATAACTTGATCAGCAGAATTTTGCGAAAGTCGCGGCGCGTGAGATCGGCCGATGACGAAATCAAAAACGGACTCCTGTTGCGCTTAGGCGCGGCCCGGCAAGATCATCTGCCGCACGCGCTTGAACGCAGCCGAGGTGTGATGCCGCAGCATCGCGATCTGCCGATTGCCCTCGGAGGTGAGCCAGTTGAACTGGATGACGCGACGCTCGCCGGCGAACCGCTCATGGCCGTGCCAGGAATTGTCGCTGCGTTTGAAGGCCAAGAGCGTGCCGGCGGTCGGCGGCACTTCGGTGATGATATCGTCGAGGTTATCGGCGGAGCGCAACAGCCGCAGCCGCCCGCCCTGCTGCTCCCAGGACTCGTTCATATAGATCAGCACGGTGATGATCTTGCTCTTGGAGTCAGTGTGGATCTGGCCGTCGCGCGCATCGCAGCGCCCGCGAACGGTGGTCACGGTCGGGCGGCCGGCAAGGTCGAGGCCGAATTTTTCCTCAAATGCCTCGCGGAACTCGTCGCCTTCGAGCTCGTCGAGCAGCCTCTGAAAGGCCGCGCCAAAACTGACCTGATCGACCGGAAAACTGCCCGGGGTGGTGATCTTCGGATAATCGGCGCTGATTGCCGCAAGCGCCGCCGGTTCGACGAAGCCGGAGACGATCAGATGCGGGAACGGCGCGGTCACCAAAGGGGTCGCGCGGAAAGCGTCAAGTCTCAGATATCCCGACATTTTTTCGCACTGTCCTCGGGGGCTGCGGGAAATTACCATTTGCCCGCGTCGTGGTAAATCGCGTGGCGATCATTTCGGCTGCGGTCGCAAGATCGCGTAGCCGACATGGACCGAGCCGTCGCCGCGATGATAAGGCAAATCGAATGGGGTGCCGATCTCCGCACCCGGCGCCACCGCGGCAAGCGCCGGCGGCAGCGTGTTCGGATCGCCTACCGTCCACACCACGACGGCGCCGCGAGCGCGCAGATCCGCCGGATCGATCCACGGCGCGTGCGCGGGGTCGCCGTCGATCAAGACGCGCGGCTGCGGGCGTGCTTTGGCGTAGTGCGCGACATTGCCGCCGTCCCACATCGAGCCGATGACGTAAGCGGGTGGGTTGCCCGTCGCCTGTTCGAAGCGCTGCGTCACCGCGGCGGACAAAAGATCGCCGGGGAAAAATGCGGCGCGGTAGCGGTGATCGAAATGTGGCAGCACCAGATAATCGGCGAGGAAGGCGACGACATAGAAAACGACCACCACCGCCCAATGCGCGGCAAGATGGGCGAGGCGGCCGCGGCCAAGCGGGGTTTGCGCGAACAGGATTAGCCAAAGGCCGAGAAACAGCCATAGCGGATACCCCCACATCGCCTGGGTGGCCCGGCCCGTGAGAAGCGAAAACACAAACAGCGTCGCGGTCGGACCAAAAGCCAAGAGCGTAACGATGCGCCGATCGAATGCGTCGGCGCGCGGCGCCGCTACGGTCTCAACCTTCGAGAAAAACAGCGGCGCGGCGATAAACAGCGCCGGAACGAGAAAGAACGCTTCCACGCCCAAAAAGCTTAACGGGCGGATGAAGTGATCGAGCGTGCCGGATGGTGCAGCGGCACGCGCCTCGGCATAGCCGAAAGGCTGCGCGCCGTGCTCGAACAGCCAAAACAAATTCGGCGCGACGACGACAAGTGTCACGATGGCGGCGATCCACGGACCGGGACGCGCCAACGTCTTGCGCGCCTGCGGGTCGAGGAGAAGAAAAAGCGCAAGCGGCGCCGCCAGCATCACGGCAAAGTATTTCGCCCACCAGGCAAGCCCGAGCGCCGCACCGAGCAAAATCCAATAGCGCAACTTTCCCTGCCGCAAAGCGGCATGGAAGGCGAAGCCGGACAGCGCCCAGAACGGGATTTCGATGATGTTGTGGTTGAATTTGACCGAGGAGAAATTGAAGTAGTGCAGCCCGTCGATGATCAGGACCGCAGCCAGCGCGCCGGTTGCGCCCAGAAGCGGCCGGGCCGTCATCCACACCGCGACAAAGCCGGCGGCGACCGCGACTTGGCTCAGCGCATAGAGCGAAGCGTCGGTGCCGAAGATGCGCCAGGTCGCTTCCGCGAGCCACCAGGGCAGCGGCGGCAGCTTCTCGTAGCTGAGCCGCCACTCGCGCCCATAGGTCAAGGCTTCGATCACGTCGAGCGGCAGGTTGTCGTAGAGCAGCGCCGGCAACGCCGTCCAAACCGCCACGTGCAGCGCGAGAAAAGCGGCGAATGCCGCCCGCGGGCGGCGCTCAATCGCATCGATCAGTTGGGCCGGCGTCATGGCTGCGAAGCTTGCTCCCAAGCCGCCCTTAGCACGCCGCCGCTGCGTGACGCCATGCGCAAGCCTTGCTATTGAAGTCGTGAAAGCCGGGCCGATTTTGCAGTAGGGCGGGGCAAAAGCATGAAAGACATTGTCGACAGGCTCGAAGAGCGCCGTGACTCGGCGCGCGCCGGCGGCGGCGAACGGCGCGTCAACGCGCAGCACAGTCGCGGCAAATTGACCGCGCGTGAGCGCATCGAGCTGCTCATGGACAAGAACTCGTTCGAGGAGTTCGATATGTTCGTCGAGCACCGCTCCTACGATTTCGGCATGGAGAAGACCAAGATCGCCGGCGACGGCGTGGTCACCGGCTGGGGCACGGTGAACGGCCGCTGCATCTTCGTCTTCGCCAAGGATTTCACCGTGTTCGGCGGCGCGCTGTCCGAGACGCATGCGCAGAAGATCATCAAGATCCAGGACATGGCGATGAAGGCGCGCGCGCCGATCGTCGGGCTGTTCGACGCCGGCGGGGCGCGCATCCAGGAGGGCGTCGCTGCACTCGGCGGCTATGGCGAGGTGTTCAAACGGAACGTGATTGCGTCCGGCGTCATTCCGCAGATTTCCGTGATCATGGGGCCGTGCGCCGGCGGCGACGTCTATTCGCCGGCGATGACCGATTTCATCTTCATGGTGCGCGACACGAGCTACATGTTCGTCACCGGCCCGGACGTGGTGAAGACGGTGACCAACGAGATCGTCACCGCCGAAGAACTCGGCGGCGCCTCGGTGCACGCCACTAAATCCTCGATCGCCGACGGCGCCTACGACAACGACGTGGAATGCCTCCTGCAGATGCGCCGCCTCCTCGATTTCCTGCCGGCGAGTTATTCTTCCGGCGCGCCGGAATGGCCGTCGTTCGACGACATCGACCGCATCGAGCCCTCGCTCGACAGTTTGGTGCCCGAAAATCCAAACAAACCATATGACATCAAGGAACTCATCCTCAAAGTCGCCGACGAGGGCGACTTCTTCGAACTGTCTGAAACCTTCGCCCGCAATATCGTGATCGGACTCGCGAGGATTGCCGGCAAGACCGTCGGCGTTGTCGCCAATCAGCCGATGGTGCTGGCCGGCGTGCTCGACTCTGACGCCAGCCGCAAGGCGGCGCGCTTTGTGCGCTTCTGCGACGCCTTCAACATTCCGATCGTCACCTTTGTCGACGTGCCGGGCTTTCTGCCCGGCACCGCGCAGGAATATGGCGGACTGATCAAGCACGGCGCCAAGCTTTTGTTCGCTTATTCGCAAGCGACGGTGCCGCTGGTCACCGTCATCACGCGCAAGGCCTTCGGCGGCGCCTACGACGTGATGGCGTCAAAGCATATCGGCGGCGACGTCAACTACGCGTGGCCGACGGCGCAGATCGCGGTGATGGGCGCAAAGGGCGCGGTCGAGATCATCTTCCGCTCCGATATCGGCGACCCGGACAAGATCGCGGCGCGCACCCGCGAATATGAGGAGCGGTTCCTGTCGCCGTTCATCGCCGCCGAGCGCGGCTATATCGACGACGTGATCATGCCCTCGACCACGCGCCCGCGCATCGCCCGCGCACTCGCCATGCTGCGCGGCAAGACCGTGGAGATGCCGGGAAGAAAGCACGACAACCTGCCGGTGTGAGAATCAACCAGAAATGAACCCAGCGCTGCCGCATAGGCTACAACAAGCGCAGCTCAACGCCCTTCATGGCTTTCGCCACGGCAATAAGCCTGCTATCGGCCGTGATCAATGGGCAACGCTCCCGCTCGGCCAGCGCCAAATAGAAACAATCGTAGATCGGATGCTTGAGGTCGAACGCGAGGGTAAATGCCCGAACGCGAAGCTCTTCGTCCGGAATCAAGGCCTCGAAGGGCAGTAGGGCGCTTTCGACAGCAGCAATAGCGTTGGCACGAGCAATGGCGTCGCGGCGCGCTGCTTTCCAAATCGCGTTGCCGACTTCCGCGACGACAAGCGAGGGCGCAATAAGTCCGTCTTCAGAGCGAAGCGCGAGCGCCCGCTCGCCCCCGGGCTCGTCCAGCACCCATTTGGCTGCCACACTGGCGTCGACAACGAGCGTCACCGGTAACGCTCGTCGTTGTCCCGGTCGGCGCGGATGTCCGCGGTGGAATCGCCGGTGACTTTGCCGATCCTGGCGCGGATGCGATCGACCTCGGCCCAGGCTTCTTCCTTGCTGGGCTTGGCGGCAGCGTGCAGCGCCTCGCGTGCGAACTCGTTCAGCGACTTGCCGGCGGCTTTGGCTTTGCTCTTAAGGCGCGCCGCGGCATCCTCATCGACGTTGCGGACCAGGATGTCGACCATGACCGGCTCCTTGATATCATCATGATATCATCGGCGCCATGGCGGATTCAAGGCCGTCAGGCCGCAGCTCTCTCGAGGCGGCTATTTCGGGGTCACGGCGACGGCGGTTCCGCTGCCGGTGACGTTGATATTCTGCGTGCCGGGCGGCTCTTCCGACCCCGGCTTAGTGCTGTCGATGCACCGGATCGGCGTGCAGTTGAGCGTCTCGCCTTTCTCGGCGCGATAGACCAGGACCGTGGTGGCCGGATAGGGGTAATTCTCCAGTTCGGCCGATTGGGTGGTGCTCGACACGACGATGTCGAGCGCGCCGATCAGGCGTCCGTCGGCGGCGAAGAAATAGACATTCGTCTGACCGAGCGCCGCCCCGATGAGGAAGACCCGCCGTTTCGTTTGCACCACGGCGGCGACGATGCCACGGTCCGCAACCAGCACGTCCTTGATGTCCGCCGGCAGATCGATCACCACCGATTTGCTGACCCCGAGCGCCATGAAGCGGGCGTTCGCATCGCTGCCGGTGATCCGCATGCCTGGGCTTTGCGGTTCGACCGCTTGTGCGCCATCGGTGGTGACGAACCCGATCCCGGCAACAAGCGCCGCAAATGCCGCGATGGAGAACACGGTCCTACGCGCCATTTCGGGTCCAACCATGTCAGGTCCAAACGTGGTCAACAGACCGTCAATTTGGGCTAGCTTGCTTGCACGGGAGCTAACGGGGCCATCCGTTCAAATACTTAGGAACGGGCGTCGCTGCCGCTGCAGTGGCCGCATACCACCAATCCGCACGCGCACTCGACCGAACGCTCGGCGGAGGGTACCTGTCTCGGCTCGTTAACACAGCCGCCGGGCCTTTAAGAAATGCCGCGATCGCTGGAAGATCTCGCCGTTTTCGCGGCGCCGATCGTGTTCGTGCTGCTGTGGTCGTCCGGCTTTGTCTTCGCGAAACTTGGCTTGGCCTATGCCGAGCCGTTGACCTACCTGTCCGTGCGCATGATCGCGGTGGTGGCACTGCTCGCCGTTATCGTCGCGGCGACGCGGCCCAAATGGCCGAACGGGGCAGGCCTCGTCCACAGCGCGCTCACCGGATTGATGGTGCATGGCCTCTATCTCGGCGGCGTGTTCGTCTCGATCGAGCACGGGCTCTCGGCCGCGCTTGCCGCGCTGATTGTCAGCTTGCAGCCCGTACTCACTTCGACCATAGCCAACCGGTGGCTTGGCGAACGCGTTTTGGCGCGCCAATGGCTCGGTTTGGCGCTCGGCCTCCTCGGCGTTTATCTCGTTCTCTACCAAAAGACCGAAGCCGGCGGCGCGACGCCGTTCGCCTGGCTTGCGGCGACCGTGGCGCTGTTCGGCATCACCGGCGGCACGCTCTATCAGAAGCACTATGGCGGCGGCGTGGACTGGCGGCCGGCGCTGCTTATCCAGTATGTGGCGGCCGGGCTTGTGTTCGGCGCCGGTGCGTTCGCCTTCGAGACGCGCGTCATCGACTGGACGCCGCAATTCGTGCTCGCCGTCGGCTATCTCGTGCTGGTGCTGTCGTTCGGCGCCATCTGGCTGTTTTATTTTCTGATCCGTCGCGCGGCGGCGACCCGCGTCGTGAGCCTGCTTTATCTCACCCCGCCGACCACGGCGCTGATGGCCTGGGCGCTGTTCGGCGAGCGGATGGCGCCGCTCGCGCTGTTCGGCATGGCGGTTTGCGTCGCCGGCGTGGCGCTGGTCAATTGGCAACCGCGCGCCACGCCCGATGCCGCCGAGTAACTTCGCCGCGACTATTGCGCGACGAATGTATCGGCGCCGCGGGTTTTCTTGCCGCCGGAGGTCGTTACCCACCACACATGCAACGATTTGCCGGCGACGCTGCCGGCGTAGGATGTGTGCCCTTTGCAATCCTGTAGTCCGTTCTTCCACACGACACTGAACTGCACATGGTGCCCGTGCGCGCGACCGCTCAGATCGAACGGGAAATTGGCGCAGGCGAAGCCGGGCGTGTGCGAGACGAACTTGCCGGTCAGCGCGCCCTTGGCGTCCTTTGTGAAGAACGCCACCTCCGAGCCCTGCGCGTCCTTCCAGTGGGAGGGAACCGGCACTTGCACGGATGCGCCGGCGGCAGGCGTAACCAGCAGCAATAAAGCGGCGGCAAAACGAACCATGGTCAATCCTCGTGTTGGGGTAGGGCGGTGGCTTTGGGGGGCGGGCAAGCGGCGCGATTTGTCCATATCTGCCGGCCCGGCTCAAGGGCCTTCGTCAAAGCCGATCCGCCCGTCACCGATAACCGCCGCCGCCGTTCACATACACCGTATCCGCCGTCATGTAGGTGCAGGCGTCGGAGCAGAGAAACAACACGAGTTCGCCGATCTCCTCCGGCTCGCCGAAGCGCTGCATCGGCACGTCGTCGACGAATTGCTTGACGAGGTCCGGCGAAGTGCCGGCCGCGGCCTGGAAGGCGGTTTTCACCGGGCCCGGCGAAATCGAAATGGCGCGGATGCCCTGGGTGGCAAACTCGCGCGCCACCCACATCGTCATGGTCACCACCGCGCCCTTGGCGGCGGCATAATGGATCGAAGAGCCCGGGCCGCCGCGCCGGTGCTGCATGCTCGCCATGTTGACGATGACGCCGAGCTTGTTGGCGAGCATGTGCGGCAACAGCGCCTGCATGGCGTAAAGCGTGCCGTTGACGTTGAGCGCGAAGGTCTGCTCCATCAGCGCATCGTCGATGTCGAGAAATTTGGCGCGGCGAACGGCCGAGCCGGCCGAATTGAACAGAAACTGGACGCTGCCGAAAGCGGCGATGGCGCGCTCGGTCAAGGCGTCGACCTCGCGGCGCTTGGTGACGTCGGCTTTGACGGCCAGCGCCTGGCCGCCCTTGCCGTTGACGGCAAGCGCGGTCTCGCCGGCGCTTTTTTCATTGATGTCGGCGCAGACGACATTGGCCCCCTTCGCGGGCGAAGACGAGCGCGGTGGCGCGGCCGATGCCGCTGCCCGCCCCGGTAATGACGATGGTCTTGCCCGCAAAATAATCCGGTGTCTTCGGCATGGCTCTCCCCGCTGGCCCGCGGCCGATTGTGCCCACTCGGGCGTCCGGCCACAATGCGTGCGGCCACACAGAAACGGGAGGACGCCGCATGGCTTCGCTCAAGCCGATCGAATACGCCGCCGCCACGGCGGAAGTCCGCGCGGTGTTCGATGACATCAAGCAGTCGCGGCAGATCAAAGTCGTCAACAATTTCTGGAAATACCTCGCGCACGATCCGCCGACGCTCAAGCGCACCTGGGAGAGCATCAAGGAGGTCATGGCACCGGGTGCGCTCGACGCCGTCACCAAGGAGGTGGTTTATCTCGCGGTCAGCGTCACCAATGGCTGCGGCTATTGCATCGCGAGCCACGGCGCCGCCGCGCGCAGGGCCGGCATGAGCGAAGCCATGTTCGGCGAGCTGCTGGCCGTGGTCGGTATGGCCAACGAAACAAATCGGCTCGCCAACGGCTATCGCGTGCCGATCGATCCGTAGTTTGAGCAATAATATCGAGGCAATGATTTTGCATCAGGCCGCAAGGAAACGGCCCCGCATCGACCGAGGCCGTTTCGGCGCTCCCACCCGTTGTTGTTAGCGCATGATCCGGAAAAGTGGATACCGGTTTTCCGATAACATCACGCGCAGACGAAGAAACTTAAGGCCGCTGCAGGGCAGCCGCCGACGGCGCAGGCGGCGTCAGCTTTTGCGCAATGGGCGAGGTCTGATCGTTCGCGGCCAGCCGCCGTTTTGGCTCATGGCCGATGCCGAACGCAATGGCAAGGATGATGGCCAGACACAAGGCCATGGCGGTCCAAGCAACCGCGCCCCGGCTCAGGGCACGCTCTTCGGCGTAATACGCGGACCGCGGAGCGTCGAGATCGCGATAACGGCGCGGATAGTGATGATCGTCCATGGTTCGAACCTCCCGTGAGGGCATTCAGCACGCAACGGTCGGCGGCCCTTATCGTTCCAACGGCGATCGCGACCAGGTGTCCGCCATGCCGCGACTGCATGGCGAAGTCCCTCGCCAAATGACGGGCATTTGCCGCCGGAGACGGTCGTTTTCAATGGAACCCGGAAGCGGCTATTGTGCGGCCTAGAGCGCAATCGCTTCAGATGGAATCGATTGACGCTCTAAGTTTTTGGTGATGCATGATCTTTTCAGAAAGCCGGCGTCCACTTTTCCGGATCATGCATTAAAGCGCTCGTAGCTCAGCTGGATAGAGCATCAGACTTCGAATCTGAGGGTCGGGAGTTCGAATCTCTCCGAGCGCGCCACTCCGCGAATAGATGCCGGGTTACACCGGCGCATCCTGCTCAGATAGCCGGCGGGCGCCAATCGTAAATCCAATTGTAGTTTTGCAACAGGCGCTCACCGCCGGCCGCGCGCATAAACGTATCGCGCGCGAAGGCGCCGGCGCCGCTCATGTGATAGCGCGTGCCGTTGCGCGCCGCGGCGCGCTGCACGCGGCGCGTGCGTCCGCGCCTGATCGCGCAGTACGTGCGCAAGGCCCCGGTCGGATCGTCTGGTGTGCGGGCCAGACATCGCGCCGCGACCGCGGCATCCTCGATCGCCATTGCGGCGCCTTGCGCCAAAAACGGCAGCATCGGATGCGCGGCGTCGCCTAGGAGCGCCACTGGCCCCCGCGACCAGCGCCGGATCGGTCGGCGGTCGTAGAGGCCCCATTGCAGCCAGTTCTCGCAGCGGCCGATGAGCGCGCGCGCCGGGATCGCCCATGCATCCGCGGCGAGCGGTGGAACAGCGCCAGCGCTTGGCTGCGCAGTCGGGTTTACGCCCTTGCCCGCATCGGCGGTGATGAGGACGACATTGATCATCGCGCCGGCCTTCACCGGGTAATGCACGAGATGCGCCTCGCGGCCGAGCCACAGGTGCACGACCGGCTCGCGGAATTCAGGGATGACGTCGCGGGCCTGAATAAGGGCGCGCCAAGCGATCCGCCCGGTAAAGCGCGGCGGCTCGCGGTGGCCGAGGCAT
>Ga0181531_10000136_pt1 | contig 57246 bp, 50 predicted proteins | sample PEATcosm2014_Bin_38_FD_119743 | JGI IMG/M metagenome (GOLD analysis project Ga0181531, IMG submission 119743) | Peatland microbial communities from MTU Mesocosm Facility, Houghton, MI, USA - PEATcosm2014_Bin11_10_metaG | ecosystem: Environmental > Terrestrial > Soil > Wetlands > Peat | place... | reverse complement strand
GAGCGCGAGCGTCTTGAGATTTTGCACGATGGCGGCGAGATGGAACTCGTCGCGTGCGCCGGAGAGGCCGCGGAGCCGCATGCGCTCGAAGCCATGATGGGTCTTCAGGTGCGCAAAGCGCATTTCGACGCGCTTTCGACGGTGACGGAGCCGCATCAAGCATTCACCTGGCGCTTTGATATGTCGGTCAGCCATTCTCCAAGCTTCGACCAGCGCCGCCGGCCCGAGACATTGCGGACCGCGATAGCGACCGCCTTCTTCTGGCCAACCAGAACGACAAGTCGCTTGCCACGTGTGACGCCGGTGTAGAGCAAATTTCGCTGAAGCATGGCGTAGTGCTGCGTCATCACCGGGATCACCACGGCCGGATATTCCGAGCCCTGACTCTTGTGAATCGTTGCCGCGTAGGCCGGCACGAGGGTGTCGAGTTCGCCGAAGCTGTAGGTAACCGAACGGCCGTCGAAGCTGGCAGTGAGTTCGTCCTCCTCCGGCTCAACGTCCGTCACAAATCCAATGTCACCGTTGTAGACCTCCTTGTCGTAGTCATTCTCGATCTGCATGACCTTGTCACCGGGCGCAAAGGTCCAGCCAAATCTCTCGACCTTGCGCTCGCCTGCCGGATTCAATGCCGCCTGGAGTTCAATGTTGAGGGAGCGTGCTCCGACGCCGCCACGGTTCATCGGGCAAAGCACCTGGATATCGCGGACGGGATCGAGACCAAAGCGCCGCGGGATGCGGGTTTTCACAAGCTCGATGATCCGAGGAACTGCGGTCTCGGGATTGTCCGCCTCGACAAAGTAGAAGTCGCTCTCGGCTTCGGGTTTGCGAAGATCGGGCATGAGCCCTTGATTTATGCGATGAGCGTTCACGATGATCTGGCTTTGAGCCGCCTGGCGAAAAACCTCGATCAAGCGAACGACCGGTATGGCTCCGCTCGCGATCATGTCGGCCAGCACCTGGCCAGGACCGACCGAAGGCAATTGATCGACATCCCCGACCACGAGCAGGGCTGATTTGTCCGGCACCGCCTTGAGTAATGCGTGCATCAGCAAAATGTCCACCATCGAAGTCTCGTCGATGACGAGGAGGTCGCATTCGAGCGGATTATCGGTACTGCGCCGAAAACCGCCGCCCTTGGGGTCAACCTCGAGCAGGCGATGGATCGTCTTTGCCTCAAACCCCGTGGTTTCGTTCATACGCTTGGCGGCCCGACCTGTAGGGGCGCACAGCAACAGCTCGATGTTTTTCGCGGCGAGAATCTTCAGGATGGCATTGACGATCGTAGTTTTGCCGACCCCCGGCCCGCCGGTGATCACCAGGACCTTGGACGAGAGCGCCAGTCGGACGGCAGCCTTTTGGCTGGCGGCGAGGGTCAGGCCCATGCGCTGCTCGACCCAAGGGATCGCCTTGTCCGCGTCAATCGAAGGCCAAGAAAGTTTACTCCTAGTCAGAGCCAAAAGACGGTCGGCAATAGACCGCTCGGCGTGATGAAGACTGGCGAGGAAGATGCCGTCGGTTTCGCCAAGATGGTCGGCCACCACCGTGCCGTCCGCCAATTCGAGATCGAGTGCGGTGCGGATCAGTCCCTGCGGTACCTCGAGCAACTTTTCGGCCAGCGGCACCAACTCCGAGGTCGGCAGGCCGCAGTGGCCCTCGTCCATGGCCTCGGTCAGTGCATAGGATATGCCCGCGCGCACCCGGATCATGGCGGTTTTTTCCACGCCTAGCTTCATGGCGATGTCGTCGGCGGTCTTGAAGCCGATGCCACGTATATCCCTAGCCAAGCGGTACGGATTCTCCGACATGACCTGCACGGCGTCGGCGCCGTAGGTCTTGTAGATGCGCACCGCTCGTGCCGTACCGACGCCATGGCTGTGCAGGAACACCATGATCTCGCGGACCACCTTCTGCTCAGCCCAGGCCGCGACAATCCTGGCCGCCCGCACCGGGCCAATGCCGTCGACTTCCCGTAGGCGATCGGCTCGCGTTTCGATGACGTCAAAGACCTTCTCTCCGAAGGCCCGTAGCAGCTTCTTGGCGTAGGCAGGGCCGATGCCCCGGATCATGCCCGAGGCGAGGTATTTCTCGATGCCCTCGACCGACGTGGGCTCCGAGGTCTTGAGGAACCGAGCCCTGAACTGCTGTCCGTGGGTGCGGTCATTCACCCAGTCTCCGGATGCGGTGATCCATTCGCCGGCCGATATTATGGCGGCGTGCCCCACCACTGTAACTAAGTCGCGGTGGCTCCGTGCCTTGACTCGAATGACACAAAACCCGTTCTCGGCATTCCGATAGGTGACCCGTTCGACCAGCCCCGCGAGCACCTCTCGATCAGATGGATTATGCTGCGACTTCATGATGTCCGGCGCTGAAACGCATGATTGGCAGAAGGTATCGCAAACGTGAAGGTGAGTTGAGTAATTGGGCCGACGGAATAAGTCGCGCAGTTTGTTGCGCGATCTCGCGCGACCTAGGTCCGCTTGTGTTTCCCCCAAATCCTCAAAGCGGTTGAACGATTGATGCCATAGCTTTTGGTCACTTCGCTGATCGCCGCTTCGAGTTTTCCACCAAGGCGTGCGCGGGCGAATTTCAAGTCCCGGTAGATGCTGCCTTCGACGAGGTCTCGCTTTTTATTCGCAGGTCGTCCCTTCCTACGCCGCACGGGTTTGAGTTGGAATTCGCCGCGGCCCTCGGGGTCCAGCATATCCCCCAAAAGCACCACAAGCTTGGCCAGCTCGGGAGGGTATTGGGCAACGAGCTCGGACTGTCCGCCCTCAATTGCCGCCAACACATCACCCGTCTCGCACTCGAACGGCCAATCCGGATCATGACCCGGTAGATCGGCGATCCTCGTTCTTCCGCACGCGGATTCCTCCCGCAGTGGACACCCGAGCGAGGCGAGACGGTTCAAACCAAGAACGCGAAAGTGTCCCACCAAACTAAAAAGTGGGGCACTTTTCAAAATTTCTGAAACAGATTCAAAGCTGAATTTTTCAGATGGCGCTCCCTACGGGAATCGAACCCGTGTTTCCGCCGTGAAAGGGCGGCATCACTCTGCGATTCACATGCGTCGCAGGGACCTTATCCGTCAGCCGCCTTTCGACAATATTCTGACCACGCGTCCATGTGTTGACGGCGCCTCTCAACGCGACTCTATGCTGCCTCGGTCTATGTCGTCGACAGAATGTGCGAGAGCCCCATCGCGAAAGGCCAAGCGGACGGCTCATCCACCCCCGGCGTCGATCGCGAGGCGACCTGCCTGCAAAGCCGCAGTCGCCTTTCGCGCAAAGTGACTAGTGTTTGAGTTTTTTGGAGCGGGCGAAGGGATTCGAACCCTCGACCCCAACCTTGGCAAGGTTGTGCTCTACCCCTGAGCTACACCCGCATCCGTAATGGGTAGCGCCGACGTGTACTCGCGCCGGGCCAAGAAAGCTATGCCAAAGACCCTAACGCTTTGCAACCGCGACGGCCCCGCCTAGAAGGCGCCATGCCCGCCACGCCTGACGAGCTTTTCGCCTATCTAGACAGCCTCGGCATTGCCCACCAAACCGTGACCCATCCACCGGTCTTTACGGTCGAGGAGGCCCGGAGCCTGCGCGGCAAGATTGTCGGCGGGCATACCAAGAACCTGTTCCTGCGCGACAAGAAGGGGGCGCTTTACCTCGTGGTGGCGCCGGAGGACGCGACGATCGAATTGCGATCGCTGCACCGGCTCCTCGGCGCCTCCGGCCGCTTCTCGTTCGGCTCGGCCGAATTGCTGCGCGCGACGCTGGGTGTGGAGCCCGGCTCGGTGACGCCGTTCGCGGCGATCAACGACAAGGCCGGGCTTGTCACGGTGGTGCTCGACGCCGCCATGATGGGCAATGACGCGCTCAACTTTCATCCGCTGACGAACACCGGCACGACCACGATTTCGCGCGCGGGACTGGTGAAATTCCTCGAAAGCACCGGCCACCGGCCGCGGATCGATGCCGTTTCGGCACCGCCCGCGTAGGGGCTTTTCCGATTGCATTCGGCGGCGATCTTTCCCATTTAATCAGGCGAATAGGGGTTTGCGGCCCACCGGGCCGAAAAAGGAAGGCGTTACAGGGAGATGTTGCAGCAAGCGCAAACCGGCGCTCCGGATGCCGTCAAGGACACGACGACGCAAGGCTTCGTCAAGGACGTCATCGAGGAATCGCGCAAGCAGCCCGTGCTGGTGGATTTCTGGGCGCCGTGGTGCGGCCCGTGCAAGCAGCTCACCCCCGTCCTTGAGAAGGCGGTGCGCGCCGCCAAGGGCAAGGTCAAGCTCGTCAAGATGAATATCGACGACCATCCGGCCATTCCGGGCCAGATGGGCATCCAGTCGATCCCCGCCGTGATCGCCTTCGTCAACGGCCAGCCGGCCGACGGTTTTATGGGGGCGCTGCCGGAAGGCCAGGTCGTAGCGTTTCTCGAGCGCCTCACCAAGGATCGCATCGGCGGCGAGGCGCAGGATTTCCTCAAAGCCGCCGACGCGGCTTTGGCCGAAGGCGACGCCGCCGCGGCGGCCGACCTTTATGCGCAGGTGCTCGCCGAGGATAACGCCAACGTGCCGGCGCTCGCGGGTCTGGCGCGCTGCTACGTCGAAACCGGTGCAATCGAACAGGCCAAGCAAACGCTGGCGCTGGTGCCGGAGGCCAAGCACAACGAAGCGCCGGTGGTCGCCGCGCGCGCCGCACTCGAACTCGCCGAACAGGCAAAATCGCTCGGACCGATCGCGGAATTGGAACAGAAGGTCGCCGCCAATCCGCTCGACCATCAGGCGCGTTTCGATCTGGCGCTGGCGCTCAATGGTAAGGGCCGGCGCGCCGAAGCGCTCGACCATCTGATCAGCATCGTGCGACGCGACCGCAAGTGGAACGACGATGGCGCCCGCAAGCAGCTTGTCCAGTTCTTCGACGCCTGGGGTCCGACCGACGAAGCCTCGATCGAGGGCCGCAAGCGGCTGTCTTCGATCCTGTTTGCGTAAAGCGGTATAGCCCCTTCGGCGGGGAGCGCGCATGCGGCCGCGCGCGGAGTCCAACATGCCGATGAATGCGGTCTACAAAGGGCCTGAGGATCTCCCGGCGGTGATCGCCGTGTTTCCGCTGCCCGGCGCGTTGTTGCTGCCGCGCGGGCAGATGCCGCTGAACATCTTCGAGCCGCGCTATCTGGCGATGATCGACGACGCCATGCGTTCCGGAACGCGCATCATCGGCATGATCCAGCCCGACGCGGTCCACCCCGGTCCCGATCCGAACAAGCCGCAGCTGTTTCGCGTCGGCTGCGTCGGCCGCATCACCCAGCTCGCCGAAAGCGGCGACGGCCGCTATCTGGTCCAGCTGACCGGTGTCGCCCGCTTTGGCGTCGAGGAAGAGCTTGCGGTCGGCACGCCCTACCGGCAATACCGCGTGACCTACCGACCTTTCGCCGACGATTTCGTCGCCCGCAAGGGCGAGGAAGATGTCGACCGCACGGCGCTGTTGCGTACGCTCGCCGATTTTCTCAAAGCCAACAACCTCAAAGCCGATTGGGGCGGCATCGAGAATGCGCCGAACGAAGCGCTGGTCAACGCGCTGGCGATGATGTCGCCGTACGGACCGCCGGAAAAGCAGGCCCTGCTTGAGGCGCCGGATTTGAAAACCCGCGCCGAGATCCTCGTCGCCGTCACCGAAATCGAACTGGCCAAAGGCAGCGCCGGCGATACGCCGCTGCAGTGAGCAACAACGATCGTGGAGCTTGAAATGTCATCCGACCATCCTGGCGCCGTCATCGATCCGAAGCTTCTCGAAATCCTGGTCTGCCCGCTGACCAAGACCCCGCTCGAATACGATGCGCAGAAGCAGGAACTGATCTCGCGCGCCGCCAAGCTCGCTTATCCGATCCGCGACGGCATTCCGATCATGTTGCCGGAAGAAGCGCGCCGGATCGATTGAGAAATCTCCGATGATCAAGATCTGGGGGCGTAACACGTCCGCCAACGTGCAGAAGGTGATGTGGGCGGTCGACGAACTCGGCTTGCCGCATGAACGCATCGATATCGGCGGGCCGTTCGGCAAAAACCGCGAGGCGGAGTATCTCGCCATGAACCCCAACGGGCTGGTGCCGACATTGCAGGAGGAAGACGGTTTTCTGTTGTGGGAATCGAATTCCATCGTGCGCTATCTCGCCGCCAAGCATCGCGCTGCCGTGCTCGAACCGGTGGACCCGCGCGCGCGGGCGCGTGCCGGTTCATGGATGGATTGGCAGCTCTCCGTGCTGGCGCCGGCGATTTTTCCCGCCTTCTGGGGATTGATCCGCACGCCGCCGGAGAAGCGCGATCACACCGCAATCGAGGAATCGAAAAAACGGACCACGGCCGCGATCGGGATTCTCGACGGGGAATTGGCCAAGAGCGCCTACGTCGCCGGCGACGTTTTCTCCTACGGCGACATCCCGGCCGCCGTCATGGCCAATCGCTACCGGCAGATCGTCCCGGAGCGGCCGGCTTTTGAAAACTTCGAGCGCTGGTTCGCGGCGATTAACGCACGGCCGCCGTTTCGGGATCAGGTCGCCGCGGTCAAGCTTGCGTAAGCCTGCTACTCCGCCGCCGCGCGCGTCCCGCCGGACTGCGCCGAGACGATGTAATCCATCGCCGCCTGCACGCCGCCTTTCTTGTGCGGCACGCCGGCGAGCGACAGCGCCATCTCGGTCGCGCCCAGCGCCCCGATCAGCGTCGCGTCGTTGATGTCGCCGAGATGGCCGATGCGGAAATATTTCTTCGCATACGGACCGAAGCTCGCGCCGTAGGCGATGTTGAAGGTGTTGAGCGCCAGCGCGCGGAACTGGTCGGCGTCTTGGCCATCGGGCAACAGCACGGCGGTGACGGTCGGCGAGTAATAGCGCGCGTCGCGACAGAGAATCTCCAGCCCCCAGGCGCGTACCGCGCGCCGCGTCGCCTCGGCGAGGCGATGGTGGCGGGCGAAGACGTTGTCGAGGCCCTCCTCGTGCAGCATCTCGATCGCCACGTCGAGGCCGTAGAGCATCTGCGTCGCCGGCGTGTAGGGAAAGAATCCCTGCTTGTACATGGTCAGCATGTCGTCCCAGGCAAAGAACGAGCGCGGCAGCTTCGCCGTCTTCGATGCCTTCAGGGCCTTTTCGCTTACGGCATTGAACGACATACCCGGCGGCAGCATCAGTCCCTTCTGGGCACCGCCGACGGTGACGTCGACGCCCCATTCGTCGTGCCGATAATCGGTCGACGCCAGCGACGAAATGGTATCGACCAGGAGCAACGCCGGATGGCCGGCGGCGTCGATGGCCTTGCGGATCTCGTCGATCGGCGACAGCGTGCCGGTCGCGGTCTCGTTGTGCAGGATGCACACCGCTTTGATCTCGTGCGCCTTGTCCTTGCGCAAATGCTCTTCGATGATTTTCGGATCGGCGCCGACGCGCCAATCGGTCTTGATGAACTCGGGTTTCAGGCCGAGCCGCTCGGCCATGACCTTCCACAACGTGGCGAATTGACCGGTCTCGACCATCAGCACGCGGTCGCCCGGCGACAGCGTGTTGGTGAGCGCCGCTTCCCAGGCGCCGGTACCGGTGGCGGTGTAGATGATGACCGGCTGCGTGGTCTTGAAAATAGTCTTGATGCCCTCGAGAACGCGCTTGGTCATCTTGGCGAATTCCGGCCCGCGCTGGTCGATCAGCGGCATATCCATCGCCCGCATGATGCGGTCGGGGACCGGCGTCGGCCCGGGAATTTGCAGGAATTGGCGCCCGGGAAGACGCGAGGCATTCTGCGACATCGATCGGCACTCCTTCGGACGCTGCTTGTTGGTGGTGCACGTGGCGGTACCAGTGACGGTTCATCCGGATCGTGCTGAAAATCCCGGCCGCGCCGGTCCGAAGGCGCTGCGGCGCGCCTTGATCCCCGAATGCGCCAAGCGGGTCAAGGGTCTTGTCGGTTTTCAAAGGCGTGGGCAGTGGGCTGGACGTGGACACGTTGCCGCAACCGCGGGCGTCGATCTGCGGTCTAACGCTCCGCGCCCAGCGCGCTCTCATGCCAGCGCCGCAGCGCCAGATAATTGATCAGCGCCAACAGATAAAAAATCACGATGCCGGCGACCGAAAGCAAAAGCAGCGCCGCGAACATGCGCGGGATGTTGAGCCGGTAGCCCGATTCGGCAATGCGGTAGGCGAGCCCGGAGCCGGCGCCCGCCGAACCGGCGGCGATTTCGGCGACCACGGCGCCGATCAACGACAGCCCGCCGGCGATGCGCAGGCCGCCGAGAATATACGGCGTCGCCGAGGGGAGTTTGAGCCGCCACAGCATCTGGGCGCGCGAGGCCCGATAAAGCCTGAACAGGTCGGCGTGATTGCGGTCGACTGAGTTCAAGCCGAGCGTGGTATTGGCGAGCACCGGAAAGAACGCGACGATCCAGGCGCATACCAGCACCGCGACGTGTTGCGGCAGATAGACCAACAGCAGCGGCGCAATGGCGATGATCGGCGTCACCTGCAGGATCACCGCATAAGGATACAGCGAGAATTCGACGAGCCGCGACAGGTTGAACACAATGGCGAGCGCAATGCCACCGGCGGCGGCAAGCAAAAAACCTTCGAAGGTCGTGGTCAACGTTACCAGAAGCGAATGCGACAACAGCGGCCAATCGGCGATGAGCGTCTGCAGGATCAGGCTCGGCGCCGGCAACACAAACGGCGGCACATTGCCGATCCGCACCACCGCTTCCCAGATCGCGAGGCCGAGTCCCAACAGGAGGATCGGCAAGGCGATGCGTAACGCGTGCTCGCTGAAGGAAGTGCGTTCGCTCACGGCACGCCTCCGGCGACAATCGCTTGCGCCAGCGCCTGCGATACGCGCCGGCAATAATCCGCGTAGTCCGCCGAGGTGCGGAAATTGTCGTCGCGCGGATACGGCGCGTCGATCGCAATCTCGGTGAACATGCGGCCCGGCCGTGCCGCCATCACCACCACCCGGCTCGCCAAATAAACCGATTCGAACACCGAATGGGTGACGAAGACCACGGTGGTGCGCAGTGCCTGCCACATCGCCAACAGATCGTCGTTGAGCTTAAAGCGGGTGATTTCGTCGAGCGCGGCGAACGGCTCGTCCATGAGCAGAAGCTGCGGCTCGGCCACAAGCGCGCGGGCAATGGAGGCGCGCATGCGCATGCCGCCGGACAATTCACGCGGGTAGGCGTAGCTGAAATCTAGCAAGCCAACCCGATCGAGCACCGAGACGACTTGCGGATACGCCTCGTTGGCCGGTACGCCCGCGAGCGAGAGTGGCAGCAATACGTTGCAGAAGACGTTCGCCCACGGCATCAATGTCGGTTCCTGAAAGACAAAACCGATGTGGCGTCCGTTCGGCGCCGTCATTGCCGCCGCCGGCCACGCAACGGTGCCGGCGCTCGGCGTGCTCAAACCGGCGACAACGCGTAATGCCGTCGACTTGCCGCAGCCGGACGGTCCGAGCAGCGCGACGAATTCGCCTTCGCGCACTTCCAGATCCAGCCCGGCGAGCGCTTGCGTGCCGTTGGGAAACGCCTTGCCGATGCCGCGCAGCGCAACGAGTGGAGCAGAAGATGTGGTCGGCGGCATTCGTGCGGTTAACGTTTCAGCTCGAGCCCGGTCTTTTTATTCACGAATTGTAGCGTGTAGGCTTTGCGGTAATCGAGATTTGGCTTGACGACGCCGGCGCGAACCATCTTGTCGAAGAAATCCTTCACCCGCGCTTCCGTCATGGCGCCGACGCCAAGCGTCAACGCGTCCCCGGAATCGACGATGCCATACTCCTTCATCTTGGCGACCGAATAGGCCAGCAGATCGTCCGTCATTTCCGGGTTCTGACTCTTGATCAGCGCATTGGCGGCGGCGTTGTCGCCGTAGAGATAATTGTACCAGCCGATGATCGAGGCATCGACAAAGCGCTGCACCAGATCCGGCTTCTTCTCGACCAAGTCGCGCCGCGTCTCGATCAGGGTCGAATAGGTCGAGAACCCCTGGTTCGCCAGCAAAAAGATTTTCGGTTTGAACTTGCCGAGTTTCTCGACGGCAAAAGGCTCCGAGGTCACGTAGCCCTGCATCGCGCTTTTCTTGTCGACGAGAAAGGGCTGCGGGTTGAACGTATAGGGTTTGACCTGGTCCTCTTTGAAGCCGTAATCGGCCTTGAGCCACTGATAATAGGTGGCGACGCCCTCATTCGACACGAACAAGGTCAGCTTTTTCAAGTCTTCGAATTTTTCGATGCCTTGATCGGGATGCGCCAGGAAGACTTGAGGATCTTTCTGGAACAGAGCGGCGACTTCGACCGTCGGCACATTGTGCTCGACCGCATCGAAGCCCTGCAGCGTATTGGCGCTCAAATAGAAGTCGATCTTGTCGACCAGAAGCAACATGCGGTTGTTGGCGTTCGGCCCACCTGGGACAATGGTGACGTCAAGGCCATATTTCTTGTACGTACCGTCGGCGAGTGCCTGATAGAAGCCGCCATGTTCGGCTTCAGCCACCCAATTTGACCCGAACGTAACCTTGTCGAGCGCCAGCGCGGAGGGCGGCACGAGCGCCGCGGCGGCATAGACGGCGAGCGCAAAGAGCAGCAGGCGGGGCACTCTCGCGATCGGCATTGCTTGCTCCTTCGCACCGGTGCCGCGACAATAGGGGAGCGCAGCGACCTTGGCGAGACAGCCCATGAATGCGGCAACCGATCTGCCGAAACGCGACTGGATGGAAATGACCTGGCAGGAGATCGCCGGCGCAGGCGAAGCCGCCGCGCGCTGGATCGCGGTGCTGCCGCTTGCGGCGGTCGAGCAGCACGGCCCCCATCTGCCGCTCGGCGTCGATACTTTTATCGCGGAAGCGTATCTGGCCGCGGTGCATAAAATCCTGCCCGCGGCGCTACCGGTGACCTTCCTGCCGGTGCAGCGGATCGGCGTTTCGGTCGAGCACACGGCCTATCCGGGCACGCTGACAATATCCGCGGCGACCGCCATCGCCGCCTGGACCGAGATCGGCGAAGCCATCGCGCGCGCCGGATTGCGCAAGCTCGTTCTGGTGACCAGCCACGGCGGCAACGTTTCGGCCATGGAGCTTGTGGCGCGCGATCTGCGCGCGCGGCTTGGCATGCTCGCTGTCACAGTCGCGTGGCATCGCTTCGGTTATCCGGACGACACATTTTCGCGCGAAGAAAGACACCACGGCATTCACGGCGGCGACATCGAGACTTCGCACATGCTGGCGGCGCGGCCCAATTTGGTGCGAACCGACAAGATCGCCAAGGCAACGCCGACGACCGTCGCCATGGCGAGTGAGTTCAAATGGCTTTCAGGAAGCCGCCCCGCCGGCTTTGCCTGGATGACGCAAGACCTGGAGGCGAGCGGCGCACTCGGCGACGCAACGCTTGCCAGCGCCGGCAAAGGCGAAGCGTCGCTGGCGCACGGCGCCGAGGCTTTCGTTGAATTGCTGGGGGAGGTCGATCGCTTCGATCTTGCGCGGCTAAAGGAGGGGCCGTTGCCACGGGAGTGACTTACAAACGTATTACTTCGCGGAACTTTCGTTGAATTGCGACGCGAGGTCGATCGCCTCGATGCCCAGCGCCTTAAAGAGGCATCTTTAACGCGGATAGAGCTCTAAATCGCATTACCGCCCAGCAACAAAGGATATTGGACATGTACATCACCACCAAAGACGGCGTGCAGATTTTCTATAAGGATTGGGGCGCGGGTCAGCCGATCGTATTCAGCCACGGCTGGCCGCTGTCGTCCGACGATTGGGACGCCCAGTTGATGTTTTTTCTCAATCACGGCTATCGCGTGATCGCCCATGACCGTCGCGGCCACGGCCGTTCGACGCAAACCGCCGACGGCCACGACATGGACCACTATGCCGACGATCTCGCGGTTTTGACCAATTATCTTGCCCTGCAGAACGCCATCCATGTGGGCCACTCCACTGGCGGCGGCGAGGTGGTGCATTATCTGGCGCGCCACGGCGAGAACCGGGTGGCCAAGGCGGCCATCATCAGCGCGGTGCCGCCGTTGATGGTGAAGACGCCGGCCAATCCGAATGGGCTGCCGAAGAAGGTCTTCGACGATTTCCAGACAGCGCTGGCGGCCAACCGCTCCGAATTCTACCGCGAGGTCGCCGCCGGCCCCTTCTACAACTATAACAAGACGGGCAAGCCTTCCGAACCGGTTATCGAGAACTGGTGGCGGCAGGGCATGATGGGCGGCGCCAAGGCGCATTACGACGGCATCGTCGCCTTCTCGCAAACCGACTTCACCGAGGACTTAAAGAAAATCACCGTTCCGGTCCTGGTGATGCACAGCGAGGACGACCAGATCGTTCCCTACATCGCCGCCGGCCCGCTCTCGGCCAAACTTCTCAAGAACGGCACGCTGAAGACCTACAAAGGCTTCCCGCACGGGATGCCGACAACGGAAGCGCCAACGATCAACGCCGATCTTTTGGCTTTCCTTAAAACCTGAGGCGACGTCAAGCGGCGGAGTCGGAGCGAACGCAATCGACTCTGCAACAGAGAAGGAGAAGTTCGATGAACCGGCGTACATTCATAAGCGCTACACTCGCGGCCGCCGCAAGTCCGCTTCTTGCGGGCGCAGCCTATGCGCAGCCGGCGCCCAAGGCGAAAAATGTCGTCCTGGTACACGGTCTTTTTGCCGACGGATCGTGCTGGACCGAAGTCATTCCGCGATTGCAGGCGGCGGGGCTCGATGTGACCTCTGTGCAAAATCCGCTGACGACGCTGCCCGAAGCGGTCGCTTCGGCCCAGCGTGTGCTCGCGCGTCAGGATGGGCCGACGGTCCTGGTCGGACATTCGTTTTCGGGAATGATCGTCACAGATGCAGGCGTGCATCCGAACGTGTCGGCACTCGTCTATGTGGCAGCGCGAGCGCCGGACGCCGGCGAAGATTACACGGCCCTCGCCAAGAAGTTTCCGACGCCGCCCGCGTCGGCCGGCATCCTATTCGATGGCGACGAAGGACGCCTCGGCCTGGAAGCTTTCTTGCATGATTTCGCCGGCGACCTTCCGGAAGCGAAGGCAAAGGTGCTCTACGCGGTGCAGGAGCCGTTTCATAAGGCGCTCCTCACCGGCAAAACCACGCATGCCGCTTGGCGGTCGAAGCCGAGCTGGTATGCCGTGTCCACGGAGGATCGGACGATCAACCCCGATCTGGAACGCTTCATGGCCAAGCGCATGGGTGCCAAAACGATCGAGGTCAAGGCTAGTCACCTTTCGCTGATTTCGCAGCCTGACACGATCGCGAATCTGATTCTGGAGGCAGCCGGTCGATCTTAAGCTGACAGGGCCGCTACATCGTAGTGCCTTGCGGAGTGGACACCGCCAGCCGGTGCTGTTGTCTTGCGACGCGGGCGCCTACGCCGCGATTTTCACGTATTCGAAATCGCCGGGCTTGTTGTCGATGCCGAGGCGCGGCGGCGCGATCCAGTTGGCGAACTGGCCCGGCTCGGTGACGGATTTCATCAGGCTGACGATGAAATCGCCATCATCCTTGTTGGGCAGCCACTTGCCGACGTCGCGGCTCCAGGCCGCCTCGTCGATGATCACGCCAGCCGGCGAAACCTTGACGTCCTTGAACTCGCCGATCTGGCGGTGGAAGCCGACATGCGGCAGTTGGAGCGTGAAGGCGACGCCGGTCTTGCCGATGACTTTGTTCCAGCGATCGAGCCCGCGCTGACAATCGGCCGTGTAGTCGTCGCGCAGCCGCATATTCACCGCGGTCAGCGCCGGCTCGTCGACCCGTTTGATTTCGCCGTCGACCAGTTTCAGCACCGGATAGGTCGAATGTTCGAGCCGGTGGTCGTCGTCGATCTTGGTTTCCTGGAACCGGCCTTTCAGACCGGCATTGAACGCGTTGGCGGCGTTGGTCGAAACCTCCGAGCCGAACAGATCGAGGGAGAGCGAATAATGCAGGTTGAGCTTCTTCTGGATGGTCGGCAGGTCGATAACGCCGAGCGCGCGGACCTTGGCGATGTCGTACGGGTCCTCGATGCCGACTTCCTTCATCGCCTCGCAGGTGCGCTGCACCGTGCGGCCGACGCCGGTCTCGCCGACGAACATGTGATGGGCTTCTTCGGTCAGCATGAAGCGGCAGGTGCGCGACAGCGGATCGAAGCCGGATTGCGCCAGGCTTTCGAGCTGCATCTTGCCGTCGCGATCGGTGAAGAAGGTGAACATGAAGAACGACAGCCAGTCGGGCGTCGCCTCGTTGAAGGCGCCGAGCATGCGCGGCTTGTCGGCCGAGCCGGAGCGGCGCTGCAGCAGCTCGGCGGCCTCCTCGCGGCCGTCGCGGCCGAAATATTTCTGCAGGATATAGACCATCGCCCACAGGTGCCGGCCTTCTTCGACGTTGACCTGAAAGACGTTGCGCAGGTCGTAGAGCGACGGCGCGGTCTTGCCGAGATGTCGCTGCTGCTCAACCGACGCCGGCTCGGTATCGCCCTGGATGACGACCAGACGCCGCAGCATGGCGCGATACTCGCCCGGCACGTCCTGCCAGGCCGGTTCGCCGTGGTGGTGGCCGAACGGAATAGTGCGTCCTTCTTCCTTCGGCGCCAACAAAATGCCCCAACGGTAATCCGGCATTTTCACGTAATCGAATTTGGCCCAGCCTTTCGGGTCGACCGAGACGGCGGTGCGCAGATAGACGAGCGCTTCCTGAAACCCTTCCGGGCCCATGTCCTTCCACCAGTCGATGTAGCCTGGATGCCAACTTTCCAGCGCCCGCAGCACGGCGCGGTCTTCGGCGAGATTGACGTTGTTCGGGATCTTGGTGGTGTAGTCGACGACTTCGATGTTCATGGCTGACTCCCTGGCGGCCTATACGCGCCGCGTGTCGAAGACCGGCTGCTGACCGGTGCCGTAGCGCTTGAGCGCCCCGTCCTCGCCGACCGCGTTGGGACGCTGGAAGATCCAGTTCTGCCAGGCGGTCAGCCGGGCGAAGATTTTCGATTCCATGGTCTCGGGTCCGGCAAAGCGCAGATTGGCTTCAAGGCCGGTGAGGCTGTCGGGCGAGAAGCTCGCGCGCTCTTCAAGGAACACGCGCACTTCGTCATCCCAGTCGATGTCGTCGGGCGCAAACGTAACAAGACCGAGCTTCTGTGCCGCCTCGGCATCGAGCATTGTTTCGCGCGCGGCCTTGGCGCGCTCGATGTCGGCGGGATCGGCGAGGAAGCGGCTCGCAAGCCGCGTCAGCCCGTTCGACATCGGGTAAGCGCCGAAATTGGCGTCGGCGAGCGCGATCACCGCCGGCGCTTTGTTGTCGCCTTCGCGGGTGCCGAGCAACATGTAGGAGCGGTCGCTGGCGAAGGCGAGTTCAGCCAGCGTGCCGGCGAAGCACGAGCCCGGCTCGATCAGCGTCACCAGCGACCGCGAGGTCAGATCGACGCGCTTGAGCGCCCGCTTCCAGAAATGGCGGATTTCAGAAACCAGCCAGTGATCCTTTTTGGCGTCGAGGAAATGCTCGTACGCCATCACCTCGACCGGATCGCCAGTCGACTTGAAGACGATGGCCGCGACATCGAATTCGTTGAGCCGGATATTGAGGATGGCGTCATCGAGCTGGCGCGCGAGCTTGAGCGGCCAGAATTCGGCGCCGAGCGCGACCATGGCGTCGGTGGACGCGGGCGGCGGCGTGGCCGGTCCGCGCAGCGTGATAGTGGCGATGCGGCCACCGCGGTCGAATTCGACCGATACAAAGCCATAGTCGACACCGTTCGCCGAGAACGTGCGCGACAGCGGCGTGAGCTTGATGCCCAAGGCGGCTTTGCCGCGGCTCGACTTCGCCGCAAATTCCTTGGCGCGGGCGGCAACCGCTTCCTCGAATTTCGAACCGGGGACGACTTCGTCGACCAGCCGCCAATCGAGCGCGCGCTTGCCTTTCACGCCCTCCTCGGTGGTGCAGAAGAAGTCGGCATGGTCGCGGCGAACTTTGCGCTTGTCGGACACGCGGGTGAGTCCACCGGTGCCGGGCAACACGGCGAGCAGCGGCAATTCCGGCAGCGACACCGCCGCGGAACCGTCGTCGACCAGCATGATGTAATCGGCGGCAAGCGCCAGTTCATAACCGCCGCCGGCGGCGGTGCCGCTGATGGCGCAAATCGAGCGCAGCCCGGAATTCTCGCTCAAATCCTCGATGCCGTTGCGTGTCTCGTTGGTGAATTTGCAGAAGTTGACTTTGTGCGTGTGGCTCGCGCCGGCGAGCATGCGGATATTGGCGCCGGCGCAGAACACCCGCGGCTTGCCGGAGCGGATCACGACAGCGCGCACCTGCGGGTTTTCGAAGTGCAGCCGCTCGATGGCGTCCGCAAGCTCGATGTCGACACCGAGATCGTAGGTGTTGAGCTTGAGCTCATAACCTTCGAACAGCGTGCTCTTCTCGTCGACGTCCAAAAACAAGGTCGCGACATCGCCGTCGATCTTGAGCTTCCAATGCCGATAGCGCGCCGGCTCGGTCTGGAAATCGATCCGCGCCCGGCCGTCAGCCAGCGGACGCTCGGGGGTATGGGCGTCGGCCATTCCAGCGTTTCCCTGGTATGTATTATAATTCACATACGCCAGCGGGCGTAATATGCATTATAATGCACTATGCTGCAACTCCTGAATCGGGCCGCGCTTCGCTCTCGTGGTGGTCGCGCAAGATCCGATTGATGAAGCCGGCGACCGTTTCGAGCGTCAGTTCGGGCGCGTCGCGATGCGGCGAATGGCCGACGCCTTCGAGGATCGCTGTCTCGACCGGGCAGTAACATTCGTCCCGCGCCGCCTCGACTTGCTGGAGCGTGCCGTATTGATCGTCGCTGCCTTGCAGGATCAGGATCGGCACGCGGATATAGGCAAGCGCCTCGGTGATATCCCACGCCTCGAACTCCTGACTGAGCCAGGGCTCGTTCCAGGTGCGGAAGGCGGCATCGACGTCGGCATGCCAGCGCTTGAGCTTGTCGCGCAGCGGACCTGCGGCAAATTCCTCACGCGCCCGGCGGATCGAGGCGAGCCCCATCGCTTCGGTGAAAAAATGCGGCGCCATGAGGACGAGGCCGCGCACGCGGTGATCCTGAATGCTGCCGGCATAGATCGCCGCGATCGAGGCGCCGTCGCTGTGGCCAAACAAAATGCCGCGCCTAAATCCGATGGCATCGAGAAGGCGCGGCAACACTTCGAGCGCTTCCTCGTGCATGAAGTTGATCGATCGCGGCAGCTTACCGCGGCCGGACTGGCCGTAGCTCGCGCGCGAATAGACAAAGACGCCGGCGCCGGTCGCCGACGCCAATTGCTTCGGGAAAGCGCGCCACAGCCCGATGCATCCCAGGCCTTCGTGCAGCATGACGATCGTCGGCGCCGCGTCAGGCCGCGGCCCGATCATCCGGTATTCGAGCCGTTGCCCATCGACTTCGAGGAAGCCCTCGTCCGCAAGCGCCTCCGCAGCTGTCATGGCCGCTCTCCGGTGAGCCGCATGACGGTGCGCAACAGCTTGGCGAAGCTTTGCTCGAGCGAATCGCCCGAGGTATCGACTTCGGCCTCGGCGCGCGCGTAATCGGCGCGGCGCGCATCCAGGATGGCGACCAGATCGGCCATGGCGCCACGGTTCTGCGCCATCGGGCGAAAGTCGCCCTGCGCCATCACCCGGCTCATATGCTCCTCCGGCCGCGCCTTGACCCAAACGGTGTGGGTGCGGCGCAGAAGCAGCGCGTAAGTCTCGGGGTTGGAGACAATGCCGCCGGCCGTGGTGATCACAGCCGCCTCATGTTCGGCGATGACCCGTTCCAGTGCGGTCCGCTCGTGCCGGCGAAAAGTCGCGGTGCCGGCCATCTCCATCAGATCGGGAACGCTGGCGCCGTAGCTTTCCTCAACGCGCCGGTCGAGTTCGATGAAAGGCCAATTGAGATGTTGGGCGAGCATGCGGCCGAGCGTCGACTTGCCGGCGCCGCGCAAGCCGACCAGCGCGATGCGCCGCGCCCGGTCGGCCCCGGCACTGAGCGCCGCGCGTCCGGCGATCTCGCTCGCCAGCGCACCGAGTTCCTTTTCCGGCACTTGCGTCAGGAGATCGATGATGGCGCCAAGTTCGGCGGAGCGGGTACCCGCTTCCGGCAGCAGCGCGGCGGCGGGAAGGTCGAGCGCGCGTGCGATCGCGCGCAACACGCTGACCGACGGATTACCGGCGCCGCTTTCGATCTGCGCGAGGTAACGCTCCGAGGTTTCGGACGAATGCGCCAATTGCCGACGCGTCATGCCGCGTTTTGCGCGGTGCTTGCGCACCTCAGCGCCGATGGCGGCGAGGAAGGCGGCTGCGTCGTGAGCTTCGCTCGGCGCAGCGCCCGCGGGCTTTTTGTCCGGCGCAGCTTTGGTCGTGAGCTTAGCCACCGCTCTTCCGCCATGCACTATACTTCATGCGCTATAATGCAGGCGATCCGAAGTTCTTGCAAGTTCCTGCAAGATTCAGCCGAAAATCCTGCGCCAGCCGCCGTTATCCTGCGGCGGTGCGTGCGGCTCGTTGTCCTCGACCGGTTCGGCATCGGGGCCGGGGTCGTCGGGCACGGGCAGAAGCGGAATGACCGCCTCCGCCCTCGCTGGGGCGACCTCGGCACGGCGCGGCGGCGGGGCGGCGATCGCGGTGGCTGCAGCCGGCGCTTCGGATTTTTCCGGCTTCGCTAGCGCCGGCGCACTTTCACTCTTCTCACTCTTTGGCTCATCGGCGGCCAACGCAATCGCCGGCGGCTGCGGTTCGATCGCCTGCGGCGCAGCCGCGATGCCGGTCAACGGCACGCGCCACTCAAAGGCATCGAGTTTGCCGCTCGGCGACACCGGCAGCCAGCGCGCGGAGGTGTGCCCCTCGGCGGTCCAGGTCGGATCCGGCGTCGCATGAAGCGCGCGTGCGATCCACTCCCGCGCGCGGCCTTCGTCGTTCTTCTCTGCGCGCTCCAGTTCCGCCATCATGAGCGCAACGCGCCGGGTCGGCGCTTCGAGAAACGCCGACAGCGCGGCGCGTGCCTTGGCGAATTCCTGCGCGTCGAGCGCGGCGCGCGCCAGCGCGAGCGCGCTCTCGATGTGATCCGGCACTTTCTTCGCCAGCGTCTCCATGCGCTTGAGCCGGTCGCGCGCGGCATCCCCGAAGCGAAGATTGGAAAAGACCTCAGCCAGATCGGGATGCGGGTGCGCTTCCCACGCTTTGTGAATGATGCGCGACGCTTTGCGCAGTTCGCCGCCCTCCGCCAGCATGCGGCCGGCCAGCGCCGCAGCCGGCACCAGTGTCGGCGCGAGTTTGGCGGCTTCGAGCGCGTCGGCCTTGGCGGCGTCGCGGTCGGAGTCCCCGGTCGCGGTCGCGCGTGCGGTCAGCATCACCGCGCGCTGGCGGCGATAGCTTTCTTTCGGCATTGCGCGCTTGTTGCGTTCAAGGAGCGCCAGTGCGCCGGCCCAATCACCCGTGAGGCAGCGGAATTCGAGCACGGCCCTGCCTGCCCAGCCGAGCGAAGGATGCTCGCGGGCCGCCTCCTCGGCAAAGGCGTGGGCGCTGCCAAAATCACCGCGCCGGCGGGCTTCGACGAAGAGCCCATGCAGGCCCAGCGCCTTGGTGTCGGCGCGGCCGGCCATGGCGCGAAAGACGCCGTCGGCGGCATCGCGGTCGCCGGCAAGCTGCGCGTGCTGGGCGTGCAGCAACAGCGCCAGAGGCTCGGCCGGCGCCAGGCGTTTCGCTTCGGCGGCGTGCTTTTGCGCGGCGTCCAGATCGCCGGCGCCAATCGCGATCAGCCCGCGCGAGATCGCCTCATACGCACGCTCACCGCGGCGGCGGTGGAAATGCCCACGAAGCATGAAGGGCGAGCGCAGGATGGCGCGCAGCAGCGTCCACAGCGCGATCACCACCGCCATGGCGACCAGCACTGCGGCGGCAACGACCATCAGCGAGGTTTTGGTGCGCATGCCTTGCCAGGTCAGCACCACCTCGCCGGGACGATCGGCGAGCCAGGCGGCGCCGAGCGCGATAAGACCCACGACGATGAGAAAGGCGACGATCCGGGTCATTGCGCTGACGGCCTGGTGAGCGCACCCAGCGCGTCGGCAACGATGCGCCGGCTGGCGGCAATAGCCGCCTCGCGTGCTTGCGCTTTCTTGATCCAGCCTTCCGCGGGCGCCCGCACTGCATCCGGCAGGCGCCCAAGATCGGCGAGCGCTCCAGCGATATCGCCGCGTGCGGCATCGTCGCCGACGCGGTCCGCGATCGACGCTGCATTGTCAGCCGCAGCCGCCGACGGAGCGTTGATCGGCGTGACCTGCACGAGCCGTTGCATATGGCTTTCCAGCCGCTCCAGGTAAGACCCGCTTGTCGCCGCCGGTTCCGACGCCCGCTGCAGAGCCGGCAGCAAGCTTGCGAGGTCGCGCGACAGCGAGGCGGCGCTCGGCACGCCGTCGGCGGCAAATTGTTCGAGCGGTGAGGTCGCGGCTGAATCAACGCCGAGCGCCCGCACGGCATCGAGTTCGGCGCGGAACGGCGAGCCGCGCTCGACCGCGGCGCGCAAAGCTTCGGCCGCGACGGTCGCGCGCGTGACACGGTCGTCGGCGCTTGAGGTCGAGGTCCGCTGCGCGACGTCGGCGGAGAGCGCTTTGACCGCGCTTTCGAGTTCGGTGACGCGATTGATCAGCGCCTCCAGATCGGCATGCGTGACACCCGATTGCGCCGCGCTTTTTGCAGCGTCCGCTGTTTCTGCCGCGACTTTAGCTTCGCTTAGCGCGCCCTGCGTTGTCGTCGCAACGTCATCGACGCGGCGGGTCAACGCGGCAAGCTGTTCGCCAAGCGACTTGGTTTGCGCCTCGGCGGCAGTGAGGCGCGCCGCCAGCGCCTCATCAGCGCGGGGGCTCTGCAGCGCCTTTTGGATTTTGTCGAGCCGGACCGAAATTTCGCCGGTGTCGGCGGATTTGGCTTCTGGCGCGTTCGACGCGGCGCCATTCGGCGGCGCCGTTGCTGGAACGAGGCCCGCGACCCAAAGGCCCGCGGCAATCACGGCGACCACCACCGCTCCACCGAAGACGCCGATGGCATAAGGTCTGGCGCGGGCCAAAAGACCCAGACGGCTGGGACGGGGTGGCGCGTCGGCGGCCCGATCCAGCGCCGGCTTTGGCGCAGCATCCGATGCGCCAGCCTCGACTTCCGTCGCCGTCAGATCGATGGTCGGCGGCCGCCGGCGCTGGGTGCTGTCAGGCTCGCTCATCCGCTCTCCAAAGCGCCTTGGCGCTTCTTACACGCCAAGGAGTCGATTCGCCGCGTCTTTGCTTGCCGCTTTCGCATAGTACGGTGGGCGGGTGGCGGCAACACGACGCCGGTTCGGCCTAAAGGTCGGGAATAAGCGCCAGCAAGGCCGCCTCGGTCGGCTGGGCCGCAATGCGGATATCCGCGGCGCCGGCTTGCGCGAGCGGCTCACCGACCTGCGTGGACAGACAGAAGTGCGCGGCCTTCAGCGCAGCGGCGAGGACATTCGCGGTGCGCGCGGCGTTGATGAAAGCCTCGGCGCTCCGGCGCGAGAAGTGCAATACGCCGCCGACGCTCTGCTGCGCAAACGCGTCGCTCGTTTCGCGCGGCAAATCGGCATCGGCAATGGCGCGATAGACGATGGCCGTGTGGACAATGTAGCCGCGGCTGCGCAAATCGCCGGCGAGATCGCCGGAGCGTTCTCCGGCTGCGAGATAAAGCAGCGGCGCTCCCGGCTCCATACGGGCCGCCACCAGGGAAGCCAGGTCATTGACGTCGCCGCCGGCCGAAGTGACGCCGGCAAATCCAGCCTCGCGCATCGCCTCGGCGCTGCGATCCCCAGCGGCGAAAACCGGCAAGGCGACGAGTTCCGGCAAACTATGATGCAGCTTGATCGCCGCCGCGTTGGCGCTGGTGACGAGGATCGCAGCAAAGGGTTCGGCAGCGATTTCGGCGCCACTGTCCGGCGCGATGCGCAACAGCGGCGCGATCAGCACAACGTGGCCGCGACCCCGCAAGGCGGCGGCGGTGCGCTCGGCGTCGGCCTGGGGCCGGGTGAGCACGAGCCGCATGATCAAGCCCGGACGAAAAAATCGGCGCTAGCGCGTTCGCGCAGTTCGCGGCCGGCATCGGCGCCAAACTCGGACGCCGCCTCGCGCGGACCATCGCGCAAGACCTCGAACGCCTCGCTGCCGTCGGGCTTGACGATGATGCCGTGGAAACGGATGGCGTCACCACTGACGATCGCGTGGCCACCGATCGGCGTGCGGCAGGAGCCGTCGAGCACGGCGAGAAAGGCACGCTCAGCCATCACCGCAGTGGCGGTATCGGCATCGGCGATCGTCGCGACGAAGGCGCGCGTGCGCGCATCGTCGGCACGAATTTCAAGACCGATCGCGCCCTGGCCGACGGCCGGCACGAACTCGTCGGGATCAAGGATCACACGCGCCGCCGATAAGAGCCCAAGCCGCTTGAGGCCGGCAACCGCCAAGACCGTCGCATCCGCCTCGCCGGCATCGAGTTTGCGCAGCCGCGTCTCGACGTTGCCGCGCAAACTCACCAGGCGCAGATCCGGCCGCAATCGCTTCACCAAAGCGTGGCGCCGCGGTGAAGCGGTGCCGACCACCGCGCCCACCGGCAAGTCGCGCAACATCGCGGCTTTGCGACTGACGAAAGCGTCGCGCGCGTCCTCGCGCGGCAGGAAGCCGGCCAGCACGAGCCCGGAAGGCAGGAATGTCGGCAGATCCTTTGACGAATGCACGGCGAGATCGATGCCGCCGGCGAGCAAGGCCTCCTCGATCTCCTTGGCGAAAAGTCCCTTGCCGCCGGCGTCCGCCAGCGGCCGATCCTGCACGATGTCGCCGGTGGTGCGGATGACCTTGATGACGATGCGTTCGGCGGGAACGCCGGACGCCGCCGCGAGACGGCTTTGTACTTCGCGCGCCTGAACGAGCGCGAGCGGCGAGCCGCGCGAACCAATGCGCAGAATGGGTGCCTCGCTACCGGATTGCGCCATAACACCTATAATACACCGATGATTATCCTCGGCATCGAAACCACCTGCGACGAAACGGCCGCGGCCGTTGTCGAGCGGACCGACGACGGCCATAGCCGCATTCTATCGAATGTGGTGCTTTCGCAGATCAACGAGCATGCCGAATTCGGCGGCGTCGTACCGGAGATTGCCGCCCGCGCCCATGTCGAGACGCTCGATGCCATCATCGCCAAGGCGATGTCGGAAGCGAATGTGTCCTTTGCGGCACTCGACGGCATCGCCGCCGCCGCCGGCCCCGGCCTGATCGGCGGCGTCATCGTCGGCCTGACCATGGCGAAGGCGATCGCCTTTGTGCACGACAAGCCGCTGATGGCGGTCAACCACCTCGAAGCGCATGCGCTCACGGCACGACTCACTGACGGCACCCCATTTCCGTATTGCTTGTTCCTCGCTTCGGGCGGACACACGCAAATCCTCGCCGTGCGCGGGGTCGGCGATTATGTGCGGCTGGGCGGCACGGTGGACGACGCCATCGGCGAAGCCTTCGACAAGACCGCAAAGCTTCTGGGCCTCGGCTATCCCGGCGGTCCGATGGTCGAGAAAGAGGCGGCGCGCGGCGATCCGCGACGCTTTGCGCTGCCCCGACCCATGCTCGGGCGCGACGACGCCAACTTCTCGCTGTCGGGGCTAAAAACCGCGCTGCGGCTCGAGGCGGAAAAAATCGCGCCGCTGTCCGACGCCGACGTCGCGGATTTGTGCGCCTCGTTCCAGCAAGCAGTCGGCGACGTGGTCGCCGACCGGCTGCGCGCCGGTTTGCGCATGTTCCGCGAGCAAATCGGTACGCCGACCGCGCTTGTCTGTGCCGGCGGCGTTGCCGCCAACCAAGCCATCCGCAAAGTGCTGCACCGTGTCGCCTTCGAGGTCGGTATTTCGCTCGTCGCGCCGCCGCCGGCTTTATGTACCGATAACGGCGCCATGATCGCCTGGGCCGGTGCCGAGCGGTTGGCATTGGGATTGACCGATTCGCTCGCCACCGCGCCACACGCGCGCTGGCCTCTGGAGCAAGTAACCAAGGCCGCGAGTTAGCGCGCCTTAGCCGCGCCCGCTGTCGATTTGCTGCAAAATCGCTTCCAACCGTTCCAGCCGGTCGGCTTCGCGCGGCGGCTTGTCCCAGCGCAGCCGGTTGATCCGGGGGAAACGCATGGCCACGCCGGACTTGTGCCGCGTCGACCGCTGCAAGCCTTCAAAAGCGACTTCCAGCACCAGGCCCTCATCGGCTTCGTGCACGACTTCGCGCACCGGCCCGAAGCGGTCGACGGTATTTCGCCGCACGAACCGGTCGATTTGCAGAAGCTCTTCGTCGGTAAAGCCGAAATAAGCCTTGCCAACCGGGACCAGCTCTTCGCCTTCCGCGCCACGCGTCCAGACGCCGAACGTGTAGTCGGAGTAATAGGATGAGCGCTTGCCGTGGCCGCGCTGGGCATACATCAGCACCGCATCGACAATGAACGGATCGCGCTTCCACTTCCACCACGGACCTTTCGGCCGGCCGGGCAGATAAAGCGCATCGCGGCGCTTGAGCATGACGCCCTCGACCGCATCCGCGTCGGCGCCCGCGCCAGCCGCCGCAGGATTGTTGCGCGCTGCAGTCAGTTCGTCCCAGGTCGCATACGACACCAGCGCCGAAAGATCGACGCGCGGCTCGGCAAGCCGCGCGACGAATTGCTCGAGCCGCGCACGGCGCTCTTGGAACGGACGCTCGCGCAAATCTTCGCCGCCGTCGGCAAGGAGATCGTAGGCGCGCAGATGCGCGGGAAACTCGGCCAACAGCTTGGCCGTGACGCTTTTGCGGTTGAGCCGCTGCTGCAGCACGTTAAAGCTCTGCACGCGGCCTTCGCGCATAATCAAAAGCTCGCCATCGACGGCGCCCGGCAGCCGCAGCGCATCGAGTAGATCCGGAAAGCTCTTGGAGACGTTCTCGCCGGTGCGCGAATAGAGCCGCGCGACCATCCCGTCGCCGTCAGCCGCCGCCACGGCCTGCACGCGGATACCGTCCCACTTCCATTCGGCCATGAAATCGGCCGGGTCGAAACCGGCAAGGTCGGGCTCGTCCAGCGCGTGGGCCAGCATCGGCGGACGGAACGGCGCCGGATCGTTGCTGACGGGCTTTTCTGCGCGGCCTTCGAGCCAGGCGAACAGCTCGGCATAGGGCGGCGACAAAGCCGGCCACAGGAGCTCGATATCTTGCGCGTCCGTTGCGCGGAGCGCCGCCACCGCGGCTTTAGCAAGCCGCGCCGAAACGCCGATGCGCAGGCCGCCGGTGACGAGCTTGATCAGCGCCCAGCGTCCAGTTTCGTCGAGCCGATCGAGCCAGCGCGCCAGCCTCGCCGGCAGCTCGGATTTGCCAAGCGTGCCGAGCGCCTCGATCACGGCGGTGAGGGAGAGGTCCGCTTGCGCTACATGAGTGCCCTCCGCCTGAGGTGCCGGCCACATCAGCGCGACCGTCTCGGAGAGATCGCCGACATAATCGTAGGAGAGTTCGAACAGCACTGGATCGGTGCGTTCGGCGATCAGGCTCCTGATCAGGCCGGCCTTGGCGTGCGGAAAATTCAGCGCCCCAGTGAGCGCAGCCAGGGCCCAGCCGCGCTCCGGATCGGGCGTCGAGCGGAAGTAATCGGTGATTAGACGCAATTTGGCGTTGCGCGCCGGCTCGTAAGCGAGCCGGTCAAGTAATTCGGCGAAGCGGTTCACGACTCCGCCTCCGGCTTGCCGTCGCCGTCGGCCTGCTCTTCCTCCTCATCGCCGTAACCGACGATGTCGAGCGGACGCGCTTTGAGCCCGCGCGTTGAGCACCAAAGCACCAGCGCATCCTCTTGGCCATGGGTGACCCAAATTTCGCCGGCGCCGGTGGCGGCAATGGTGGCGACGAGCCCGTCCCAATCGGCGTGATCGGAAATCACCAGCGGCAACATGACGCCATGCTGGCGGGCGCGGGCGCGAACACGCATCCAGCCCGATGCAAAAGCGGTGACTGGATCGGGAAAGCGCCGCGTCCAGACGTCGCTCAGGGCCGACGGCGGGCAGACGGTGATGGTGCCGGCAAGCTCGTTCTTGTTGGCGCCGCGCACCGGGCTCAATTCGCCAAGCGCGATACCGCGGCTCGCGTAATAGCCGGTAATGCTCTCCATGGCGCCGTGCAGATAAATCGGCGCGGCGTGGCCGGCCTTGCGCAGCAACGCGATGACGCGCTGGGCTTTGCCGAGCGAGTAGGCCCCCACCAGATGCGCGCGCTCGGGAAACAGCGCCACCGAGCGCAACAGCTTGCGGATTTGGTCGTCCGCATCGCCGTGCCGGAACACCGGCAGCGCGAAGGTCGCCTCGGTGATGAAGACGTCGCATGGTACGAGCTCGAACGGCGCGCAGGTCGGATCCGGTGCGTCTTTGTAGTCGCCGGAAGCGACGATGCGCAGGCCGACCGCCTCGACCGCGATCTGCGCCGAACCGAGCACGTGTCCGGCGGGATGGAACGTCACTTTCACGCCACCCAAATTGACGCTCTCGCCGTAACGGATCGCTTGCGTCGTGCCGGCAAAATTCTCGCCATAGCGCAGCCGCATAAGGTCGAGCGTCTCCTGCGTCGCCAGCACCGCGCCATGGCCGGCGCGCGCATGGTCGGAATGGGCGTGCGTGATCAACGCGCGCTCGACGGGTCGGGTCGGGTCGATATGGAAAGAACCGGGCTTGCAGCAGACGCCGACCGGCGTCGGCGCCAGGATGTCTTCGGGACGCATGACGGGTCATAAATAGTCATTTCCGCGGAACGCGCGAGCGACCATGACCGATACCGGCCCGCTGTTTTTCTCTTCCGGCGACCTGATCGCCGACCGCCGCTACAAATGGGCGATCGAGCAGGCCGGGCGCGGCGATTTTGTCGCTGCCGCGGACATTCTGACGCAGACCGTCGAGCTCGCGCCAACCTTCGCCACGGCCTGGTTTGCGCTTGGCGCCATCCGCGACCGGCTCGGCGACCGGGATGGTGCAATCGCCGCCTTTGCTAAGGCGCAAGACCACGATCCCGACGACTATCACGGTGCGCGTTTGCAGCTCGCACGGCTCGACGCCGGCAGTGCTACGCCGGCGATGAGCGACGCTTATGTTCGCCGGCTGTTCGACCAATATGCCGGCCGCTACGACACCGCGCTCACCGAGCGCCTCGCCTATCGGGGGCCGGCGCTGCTGCGCGAGGCGGTCCAAGCCGCCATGCGAAAAGCCGGCCGGCCGTTTCACTTCGCCAATTTGCTCGATCTCGGCTGCGGCACCGGGCTCGCAGCCGCAGCATTCCGCCCGCTGGCCGACCGGATTACCGGCGTCGATCTTTCGCCGGCGATGCTCGCGCAGGCGCAATCGAAGAATCTCTACGACCGCCTCGTCACCGCCGACATCGGCGATTTTCTCGTAGCCGAGGCCGCGAGCGGTGCAACTTACGATCTCGTCCTTGCGGCCGACGTTTTGGTCTACGTCAATAATCTCGCGCCGATCGCTACCGCGGTCGCGCGCGTTGTTTCGCCCGCCGGTTTGTTCGCCTTCACGGTCGAAACGCACACGGGCGAGGGCGTCAAGCTGTTGCCGACGCTGCGTTACGCCTATGCCGAAGATTACATCCGACGAACGTTGACCGCGGCCGGTTTGCAACCCGCGTCCGTTTCTTCGGCTGCGGTGCGCAGGGAAAAGGGCGTTCCGGTTGCCGGACTGGTCGTCGTGGCAAAGGCGCCGAGCGCAGGTCAGGCGTAGTCTTTGATGCTGTCCGCTACCGAATCGGCGACGTGCTCCTTCGAGATGATGCCTCTGACGTCGGCCTCCGTCGGCACGCCCTTGCAGGCGACTACAACCGCCATGGCGCCGCCGCGGCGCCACATCCGCTTGATGACCTCGAAGGCGATGTCGTCCTCGCGGGCAATGGTGAAATCGCGCTGCGCCACGTCTTCCAGCGTGACGCCGGTATAGGCGTCTTCCAGACCCCGCCGCAGCGCCGTATTGACACGCAGCACGCCGAAGACGCGGTTGTTGCGGATGACGACGACGTGTTTCAGCCCGCCCTTATGCTCAGGTTGCCGCAGGAAAGCGTCGAAATCGGTCGATGCCGGCAACACCAGCACGTCCTGGTCCATGATGTCGCTGGCGCGACGCACCAGAAACATGTTGGCGTGCATCGCCGTCGGGATTTGATGCTGCCGGCTGACGAGTTTGACGGTGTAGATGCTTTCGCGCGACAGCACCCGCCGCACACCGATGCTGAGCGCCACCGCAACGATCATCGGCATGACCAGAGAATAATCGCGCGTCATTTCGAAAATCATTGTCACCGCGGTCATCGCCGCGCCTGTGCCGCCGGCGACCATCGCCGCCATGCCGACGATCGCGAAGTTGGCGATGCCGGCTTCGGCCAAGGGATGCACCATGCTCACGAGAGCACCGAATGCACCGCCAAGCGTCGCGCCCATATAAAGCGACGGCGAGAAAATCCCGCCCGACGCGCCAGAACCGAGACTGACCGACGTGGCGCCGAGCTTCGCCACATACAACAGTGGCAGGATCGCAAGCGGCGCGAGCTGACCGGTGAGCAATGCCTGGATGGTCGAATAACCGACCCCTTCGACGAAGTAATGCCCGTAGAAATGAAACAACGCGAACATCAATAGGCCGACGAGTAGCATGCCGACGCTGTGACGCAGGTACGGATTGGCGATGCGCTCGAACACCGCCTCAGCTGCCGAAAGGCCGCGCACGAACGCCGCCGCTGCGACGCCCATGACTGCCCCCAACAGCGCATAGAGGCCGAGCGCAACCAGGGATGAGAAGTGAGGACCCAAAGTCGGTAGCGACGGAACGACGAACGCCGGCTGCGGACCAAGAAACCAATTGCCGACGAAGGTGGCGGTACCGGTGGCGAGAGCGACCGGCAGGAAGGTTCGCACGCTCACCTCCGGCATCATCAGTTCGATGGCGAACATGACGCCGCCGATCGGCGTGTTGAAAGTCGCGGCAATGCCGGCGCCGGCGCCGGCCGCCACGAGCGTGATGCGCTGCCAGGGCGCCACCGGAATGATCTGGCCGAGGCTCGATCCGAGCGAGGCGCCGATTTGAATGATCGGCCCCTCGCGGCCGACGGCCGCACCGCTGCCGATCGAAAAAGCCGACGCCAGCGATTTCACCGCCGCCACCACCGGCCGAATGATGCCTTCTTTGTAGTAAATGGCGTCCATCACCTCGGGGACGCCGTGACCGCGCGCCTCGGGGGCGAAGTTCGTGACCAGCGCCGTCACCACCAAGCCGCCGATCACCGGCGCCAGAATTATGAAGGCGCCCCACGGTCCGACTGGCGTAAACACATTGGCGTCGTAATGAAACGACAACGTGCCAAGGAAAAACAGATTGTGGATCGCAGCGATCAGCCCGCGAAAAAATATGGCGCCGAAGCCGGTGATCAGTCCCGTGATCAGGGCCAGGACCGATAATACGGTGAGGCCTAGTTGCGGTGTCGGCTGGCTTTCCGATGCGACTGACATGTGTAGCCGTGTTTAGCCCAGCAGCCGCAAATGCGTCTACCTTCGCGCTCGACCATCGGGTGTCGCTGCCGCTACTTTTAAAGCCGTGACCTTGCTCGACAACCCAGGTGTCGGACTGCTTCCGGAAATCTTTGCGCGCTGGTTTGCCAGCCGCGGCTGGACGCCGCGCGCGCATCAGCTGGAACTTTTGGCCAAGGCGCAAGCCGGCCGCTCCATTCTCTTGATTGCGCCGACCGGCGGCGGCAAGACGCTGGCCGGATTTCTGCCAAGCCTGGTTGAGCTCAGCGCGCCAGTCTTGCCCGCAACCGCAACGGCCGAACGCCGCAGGCTTATGTCGACCGGGCGCGGGCTGCGCCGCGATGGCGGGCTGCACACCCTTTATATCTCGCCGCTCAAAGCTCTGGCGGTCGATATCGCGCGCAACCTTGAAACGCCGATTGCGGAAATGGGGCTGCCGATCCGCATCGAGACCCGCACTGGCGATACGCCGGTTTCCAAAAGGCAGCGGCAGCGCCGCGATCCGCCGGAGATTTTGCTCACCACGCCGGAACAGCTGGCGCTGCTGCTCGCGTCGGCTGACGCGCCATATCTGTTCGGTTCGCTCAAACGCGTCATACTCGACGAACTGCATGCATTGGTCCTGTCCAAACGCGGCGACCTTTTGTCGCTTGATCTGGCGCGACTATTTCGCTTGGCGCCCAGCCTCACCAGCGTCGGGCTATCGGCGACCGTGGCGGTGCCGCAAGAGCTCGCCCGCTTCATGGTGCCGCAACGCGGCGGCGTCGCGGCGCGCGCCGATTTGATCGTCGCCGAAGCCGGTGCGCCGCCCGACGTCACCATGCTCGACAGCCGTGAGCGGCTTCCCTGGGCCGGTCATTCGGCAAGGCATGCGCTCGCCGAAATTTATCATCTGATCATGGCGCACCGCACGACGCTGGTTTTCGTCAACACGCGCAGTCAGGCCGAAAGCATCTTTCAGGAGCTGTGGCACATCAACGACGACAATCTCGCTATCGCGCTGCATCACGGCTCGCTCGATGTGGCGCAACGGCGCAAGGTCGAGAATGCTATGACCGGCGGCCTTCTGCGCGCCGTGGTCTGCACGTCATCGCTCGATCTCGGCGTCGATTGGGGCGACGTGGACCTGGTCATTAATGTCGGCGCGCCGAAGGGCGCCTCGCGCATCCTCCAGCGCATCGGCCGCGCCAATCACCGCATGGACGAGCCGTCGAAGGGCGTGCTGGTTCCCGCCAACCGCTTCGAGGTTCTGGAATGCCGCGCCGCGCTCGATGCCATCGCCGAGAACGCGCAGGACACGCCGCCGCTGCGAATCGGCGCGCTCGATGTACTGGCGCAACACGTGCTGGGCTGCGCCTGCGGCGAACCGTTTTTGGCGTGCGAACTCTACGATGAAGTGCGGACGGCAGCGCCTTACGCCGGCTTGGCCCGCGCGGATTTCGACGCGGTCGTCGATTTCGTCGCCACCGGCGGCTATGCGCTCAAGGCCTACGACCGCTTCGCCCGCATCCGCGAAGGCAAGGATGGCCGCTGGCGCATCGCCCACCCGAATGTCGCGCAGCGCTACCGGCTCAATGTCGGCACGATCGTCGCAGCCGACATGCTCAAGGTCCGGCTGGTGCGCTCGCGCGCCTCCAAAGTCATTCCGCGCGGCGGCCGGCTCCTCGGCGAGGTCGAGGAATATTTCGTCGAGACCATGGTGCCGGGCGACACTTTCGTCTTCGCTGGCGAAATCCTCAAATACGAGGCCTTGGTCGAGGACCAGGTCTACGTCTCGCGCGCGGCTTCCGAGGATCCCAAGGTGCCGGCCTACGAAGGCGGCAAGTTTCCGCTCTCGACCTATCTGGCCGCGCGCGTGCGTGCCATCGTTTCCGATCCGGGAAGCTGGCGCGAACTTCCGGCGCAAGTGCGCGAGTGGCTGGAAATCCAGCAATGGCGCTCGCAAATGCCGGGCCCGCGCGAGCTTCTGGTCGAAACCTTTCCGCGCGCCAACAAGCACTATCTCATCTGCTATCCGTTCGAGGGACGGCTCGCGCATCAGACGCTCGGCATGCTGCTGACGCGGCGGCTCGAGCGCGCGCGATTGCGGCCGCTCGGCTTTGTCGCCAATGAATATGCGCTGGCGGTCTGGGGGCTGGGCGACGTGGCGCAACGGATCGCGCGGAGCGAATTGTCGCTCGACGCGCTGTTCGACGAAGACATGCTCGGCGACGATCTCGAGGCCTGGCTTGCCGAATCGTCGCTGATGAAACGCACGTTCCGCAGTTGCGCGATCATTGCCGGGCTGATCGAGCGCCGCTTCCCGGGACAGGAAAAATCCCGCCGTCAGGTCACGATCTCCACCGACCTCGTCTACGACGTGCTGCGCAGCCATCAGCCCGACCATGTTCTCTTGCGCGCTGCCCGCGCCGACGCCGCCACCGGGCTCCTCGACGTCCGCCGCGTCTCGGAAATGCTCTCGCGCATCCGGGGCCGAATCGTTCATAAAGCGCTGGATCACGTTTCCCCGCTGGCGGTGCCGGTCATGCTCGAGATCGGTCGCGAGATGGTCTACGGCGAGGCGGCTGACGCGCTTCTCGCGGAAGCTGCCGACGAATTGGTGAAGGAGGCGATGCAGTGAGGGCTGGTGCTTCTGCCGCTCATTCCCGTGTAAGCGCCAACCCAGCTGCCGGGTCGTCGCCTTCGCGAGAGCGCGCGGATCACGCGGTCGTCGTTGCCGGACTCGCCCTTGTCGCCGATCCAGCCGGCGCGCTTTATTGGCCCGACGAAAAACTCTTGGTCGTCGCCGATCTGCATCTGGAAAAGGGCTCGGCCTTTGCCAGGCGCGGCGTATTGCTGCCGCCCTATGACACGGCAACGACGCTGGCGCGATTGGCGGGCGTCATCGAGCGCTATACACCGCGGCTTGTGATCGCGCTCGGCGACAGCTTCCATGACGGCGACGGACCCGTGCGCATGAGCGCGCCCGACCGCGCTTCGCTCAAGGCGCTGCAGCGCGGCCGCGATTGGCTGTGGATTGCCGGCAATCACGATCCGGATCTCCCAACCGATATCGGCGGGAGTTTTGCGGAAAGCCTCGCGGTCGGCCCGCTGACGTTGCGGCACGAACCGTCGCAGAGCGTGAGCGACGGCGAAGTGGCCGGCCATCTCCATCCAGTAGCGCGCATCGCGCAACGCGGCCGCGCCGTGAGCCGGCGCTGTTTTGCCGGCGACGGCCGCCGCCTGCTCATGCCGGCCTTCGGCGCCTATGCCGGCGGGCTCAATGTGCGCGATCGCGCCATCTTCGGCTTATTCGGCGCAGCGGCCTTTGTCGCGCACATGCTCGGCGCGCACCGGCTCTATGCGATCGCGGCGCAACGCTGCCTGCCGGATTAATCTCTTCGAAACACCACGCTGGCGATCCAGCCGGTGACGAGCGCCATCAGCGCGGTGGCCAAGCCGTAGAGCAGGCCGTGATTGCGGGCGGTATCGACCACAAACTGCTCGAAGCCAAATTTCTCGATCTCAAAGCCGGAGTTGGTTTGCGCGATCATGGCGCCTTCGGTGAATAGCTTGACGTCGACCTCGTAATCGCCGATCGGCACCTGGGCCGGCAACTCGATCGAGGCCCGAAATAGCGTAGGCGTCAGAAACGTCACCGCATTCGGTTTCTCGCTGTACAGGCCGCGCTTTTCCATCAGCTGCACCAGCGCGGCGCGGAACGGATCGTTGCTCACTTCGCCGATGTCGTTGTTGATCAATTCGGGCAGCGGCGTGCCGGCGATGCCGAGCTGCAGCCGCCGGCGATTGTCGGCGTTGGTGATGACGTCGAGCGGCGCGCTGGCGAGAACGGCGAGATAAGACGGCGGATCGACGAAGGTGCGGGCTGCGGTGTTGACCCAGATGCCGAGCACCCGCGATTTACGCCGTGTCCGCAGCGCTTCGCGCGGTGCGGTAATGGTGGCGACGATATCGTAGGGTCCGTGCCGCAACGGATCCGCCGCCTCGTGCTCGATGGCGCCGAACAGCACGAGCTCGACGCCGGTATAATTCGACGTGATCAGCACGCGGTGATTGGTCAGCGTGGTGATCAGTTGCTCGGCGCGAGCCGGAGCGGCGGCGACAAGGCCCGCGATCGCAAGCGTCGCGGCGATTGCGTGTCTCACGGCCCTCTCCCCAAAACGCGGATCGAGTAGAGATCGTCCGGCCGCAGCACCAGATCGAAGGCAAAGCGCAACCCGACGGCGAGCACCAGGAGGCCGAGTAAAAGGCGCAGCCATTCGCCACGGATGCGCGCCCCGGCATGCGCACCGAATTGCGCGCCGGTCACGCCGCCGATCATCAGGATCAGCGCCAGCACGGCGTCGACCAGATGGTTGGTGGCTGCGTGCAGAACGGTCGCCGACACCATGGTGAGGAAGGTGAGCACCATCGAGGTGCCGATCACCGTCGCGGTCGGCACCCGCAACAGATAAATGAGCATCGGCACTAACAGGAACCCGCCGCCGATGCCCATCATGGCGCCAAGGAAGCCGATGATGAAACCGATCGCCACCACCGGGATGGCGGATACATAAATCTTGGAGCGCTTGAAGCGCACCTTCAGCGGCAAGCCGTGAAACCAGGCGTGGCTACCAGGTCGGCGCAGCTCCACCGGCTTGCCCTGACGGCTGCGAATGATGGCGCGGGCGCTTTCGCCGACCATCAACACGCCGACGATGGTCAACAGCGTCACGTATGACAACCCAATCATCAGATCGAGCTGATCGAGCGCGCGCAGCAAGGTGAACAAGGCGACGCCGCCAATGCTGCCGACAATGCCGCCGGCAAGGAGCGTCAGCACCAGCGTGACGTCGATCGCCTTGCGTCGCCAATACGCAATCGCTCCCGAGAACGACGATGCTGCCACATGCGTGGTGACGCTTGCCACCGCCACGGCCGGCTGTACGCCGATGAAAATCAGAAGCGGCGTCATCAGGAAGCCGCCGCCTACTCCGAACATGCCGGAGACGAACCCGACCGCCAGCCCCATCGCGAGCACAAGAAAGACATTGACGGGGATGTCGGCGATCGGAAGGTAAATTTCCACTGGGTCGCTGCCGGCGCTCGGTTTGGCGATTGGACCGTTCTACTCGCGCACTGCCGCGCGGCATACCGTCAACAATCGACAAGCGCACAAAATTGATCGCTCGCGCCGGCTTAGTTAATCCGACCTCGGTCACGCGAATCCGTAGGCTGCTCGTCGGTCTGCTAGGAAGTCTTGGCCGCCTTGGACTTTGGCTTAGCTTGCGGGCTGCCGCCAGCGGGCAGGTCCCACGCCCCCTTCACCGTCACCGCGTCGGTGGGCTGCGGCACGGGAGTCCATTTTTCCGCCGCAGCGCGCGCCGCCGCCAGCGTCGGGGCGTCAAGCCGCGTGGCGATTTCGTCGCGCTTTTGCGCCGCGTCCTGATCGCCATCCTTGGCGGCGAGGAAGAACCATTTGTAGGATTCGGAGAGGTTCTGCTCCACGCCGACGCCGCGCGCATAGAGGATGGCGAGATTGTATTCGCTGTCGGTGATGCCGTGATCGGCCGCTTTCCGGAACCAAAGGGCGGCGGTGTGGTAATCGGGCTTGCCGTCGATGCCTTCGGCGTAGAGAACGGCGAGATTGTGCATGGCCTTGCCGTGACCCTTGTCGGCGGCGGCGCGGTAGAGATCGCGCGCAGCCGCAAGGTCCTTCTTCACGCCGAGACCTTTTTCGTACAGCGTCCCCAGCCGGAACTGCGCCGGGATGATGCCCTTCTTGGCGGCGATGTCGAACCAGCGCGCGGCCTCCGCATTGTTGACTGGGCCGCCGCGCCCGTCGGCGAAGCGAACAGCGACCTCATAGGCGGCCGAAGGATCGCCGGCGAGCGCCGCCAGCCGTAGCGCCGGACCACCGATGCTTAGCGGCAGCTGCTCGGCGCCTGTCGCCGCAGGAGCGTGCGCCGCCGACAGCGATCCGGTGATGTCTGTTGGGGCCGGATCTTGCGTTTCCGCAAGGACGGCCGGATTGCCGGCGGGCGTTCCCTGTCCGGGGCTTACCGCGCCGGTGCGACCAGGTGCGACACTCGGCGGCGCCGCGACCGGCTCTTGGGCAGTACCGCTGCCGGGAAGCGGAAGTGGCGTCGCGGGAACAGCCGCCGGCAGGGGGCTGGCGTCGGCATGCGGCTCGGTCGCAGTCCGCGGCGCTTCCGCCGGCGCCGGCGATGATTCCGGCGGCGCCTGGGGCGGTTCGGTTTGAACTTGCGGCCTAGTCTGGACGCGCGGCGATTCGGTTGGCGCCGGTGGCGGACTGCCGCCATCGTCGAGCAGCCGCGAAACAATATGAAAGCCGCCGACCACGATCAGGACGACGGCAGCGGCGACGACCAGCGTCCGCAGCCGCTCCGAGCGCTTCTTCGGCGGCGCGGCGTCTTCGACGCCGGGCCTTAAAATTCTTTTGTCGTCGGGTGCAGCGGCGGCTTGCGCGGCGCGGCGCGCCGCAGCGATGAAATCCGGCTTGCCACCGCCCGGGTCCGGAATGACCGGTGGCTTTCCGGCGACCGCGGCTTCGGAGGCGGCGATCCGGTCCGCCGGCGTCTGACGCGAACGGCCGGACGCCGAGCGCGGCTCCAGCGGATGGTCGGGCGGCAGATTGGGATCGATCGGCGAGCGCGCCGGTGCGGCACGATCTAACACCGGATCGAATTGAGTGGACCTCGACGCCGCCTCGGAAAACGTCTTAGCGGCCGCCACCGGCGCCGGTTCGGCCGCCGGCAGTTCCGGGACCATCGCCGGCGCTTCGAATCGGGCCGGTTGCGGCGGCGCGAACCGCGTCGCACCACCGCGGGCGTCGCTATCGATCGTCGGCGGATAATCGGCAACAGGCTCGACGGCGCTTGGTGCCTCCTCGTGCACCTCGTGCATCGCGGGCTGCGGAGGCCACTCGGATTGTTGTTTGACCTCGGCAACATCGTGCTCGATCGCTTCGACGGTGGCTGCCCCCGCCAGTGCGCTTGGAGCGGTGCTTTCGTCGCCGCGTACCTGCTTGATGTAGACAAGGAGGTCGGCAAGCCCGCGCTCGACGCCCTCGAGCATGCCAAGTCGCGCGTCGGACGCATCGAGCCGCTTTACCAAAGTCGCGATCCGATCCTCGAGGTGCGCAAGGGCGGTGTGATCGGTGTGGGTGAGCTGCACCCATTCGAGTTTTTCGATCAGCCCCGACAACAGCTTTTCGAGTTCGCGCGGCACCGCGTGCCCAGCCTCGGTCGAGGCATTCAGCGCGCTTGCCAGAATATCGATGCGATTTTCCAGCGCCGACAAAGTCGGCGACGCCGGCGTGCTGCTGGCGAGATTATCGACCTTGGCGGCAAGCGCGCGCACATCCTCGGCGACTTTGGCGAGCGCGTCGTTGGAGGCGACATGTGAAACGATGCCGCGCAAGGCGCCGATCGCGGTTTCAAGCTGCTGTAACGCCGCCGGGTCCTCTTTGGCGGCGATCGCGTCCACTTTCTTCGCGAGCCCCTTCACCGCCTCGTCGAACCCGACCAGGCCTTCCGCCGGTGTGAGCCCGCGCAACGCATCGCGGACCTCCGCGAGGCCGTGCTCAATGCCGGTCAGTGCTGTCGAGTCGACACCCGCCTCACGGCTGTGGTCGATGCGTTGCGCCAGCGCCTTGACCTCGATTTCCAGCGACTCAAGCGCGCGGCGCGGCAGTGCCTGCGTGAATGAGGCGCCGATCTCCGCCAGGTCGGCGCGCAGTCCGTTGATCGCCAATTCCAACTCGCGCGACGGACGCAGGGATTCGATGCGCGCGGTCATCTCGCGCAACTGCGCTTCAAGACCGCTGAGGTCGACCGACGGCTCGGTCCATGTCCCGTAGACCCGATCGTGCTCGGACGCGGGGGCAGCGGCAGACGCGGGTGGAGGATCGAACGCAGGCGGCGCGGGTGGAGGTGGCGGAGACGCCGACTGCGGAGGAGGTGGGGGCGGCGGAGATGCTGCTTGCGGCGGCTGCGTTTCAGCTGGCGGCGTGGCTGGCTCGCCATTGAGCGCGCGTTGCCGCGCGGCGATTTCGTCGGTGACACTGCCGTCGAGGACGCGCTGGCGCGCCGCGATCTCGGCCACGGCCTTGTCGATGGTTGCGTCGCGACGATCTTCTGCCGCTGCCTGCGCAGCATTGCGGTCAAGCGGCTCGCGCGGGCGGCGCTGCGCGCTGTCGGTTTCGGGTGCATCGCGGTAAGGACCGCCTTGCACTTGCCGCTCGCGATGCGGCCGGGCTTCCGCCTGAGCCGGCGCTTCATCGCCGTCCGCATAGTTGTGGCTATGGCTGTGGGCGCGGCGGCGCCGCGGCGCATCCTGGTGCCGGCGCTCGCGATCATCGCTGCGTAAATTTAAGCGGAACTGATCCTCCGGCTCGCGATCGCGCCGCCGCCGCGACGCATCACGGCGCGAATCGTCGTAGCGGTCGTCGTCGCGATATCCCTTCTCCCAGCGGCCTTCCGGCTCGGGCGAAACGCGATCGCGATACGCATCGCGCCGCGCTTCGTAATCGCGCGGGTCATCGCGAAAACTCCGCCGCCGGTCATCGTCCCGGTCGTAGTCCACGTCATGCTCGCGGCGGCTGCTCGGAGCGCCGCGGCGCGGGCCGCGGTCTTCGTCCTCGGCTTGGAAGCTGCGCCGCCGCGGCTCGTCGAGTTCCTCTTCGCGCTCACGCCGCCGGGACGGGGAGCTGTACCGCTCGGGTTCCCGGCCCCGGTCTTCGTAGCGCGCGCGCGGCTCAAAGCGGTCATCGGTGTTGCGGTCGAAATCGGAAGACCACCAGGCCTCGTCATCGTCCGCTTCGCTGGGCGCAATGACGTTGTTGAGCCATTCCCCGACCGACATGCCGGATCGGCGCGCGGCCTCGCGCGCCGCAGCGCGTGCCTCCGGACGGAGACCTCTTAAATTCCACGGACCGCCCGATTTCATTCTCACGTCCGAGCCACACGAGGTGTCGAATGCAGCGCCGTCTCGAGCCGATGCCCTTGAACCGGCGATGCCACAGCGCGGTTCAGTATCCTCGCGGCCGAATGTTCAGGATTACGGTAAAGAAGCCGTTAAGAAATCTGCCAACCGGTCACCAATCGTTCATTTCCGGCAACTGCCAGGCGCCAAAAAAGAGCCATTTCGTCTTACCGTTGACGCAAATTCGCTACGTTATACGTTCGGTTCCGCCGGCGATGGCTTAGCGACCGCCGCGGCAGGGAGGGCGACATGCCGAGTTACAAGGCTCCGGTTGCGGACGTGATGTTTCTGTTGAGCGACGTGTTCCACATCGATCGCTACAACAATCTGCCGGGTTTTGCCGATGCCACGCCCGATCTCCTGGAGGCGGTCCTCGAAGAGGCGGCAAAATTCAGCGAGGACGTGCTGACCCCGCTCAACCGCGTCGGCGACAAGGAAGGCTGCAAGCGCCACCCGGACGGCTCGGTAACGACGCCGACCGGCTTCAAGGAAGCCTACAAGCACCTCACCGAAGGCGGCTGGATGAGCGCCTCCATGCCGACCGAGTTCGGCGGCCAAGGCCTGCCGCGGGTGCTTTCGCAGGCGGTCAGCGAATTTCTGGTTTCGGCCAATCTGGCCTTCGCCATGTATCCGGGTCTCACCCAGGGCGCCGCAGCGGCCCTCATCGTCCACGGCACGCCCGAGCAGAAGGCGCTCTATTTGCCCAAGCTCATCAGCGGCGAATGGACCGGCACGATGAACCTGACCGAGCCGCAGTGCGGCACCGATCTCGGCCTCACCCGCGCGCGCGCGGTGCCGCAGCACGACGGCTCATACAAAATCACCGGCACCAAGATCTTCATCTCCGCCGGCGAACACGATCTTGCTCCGAACATCGTGCATCTCGTACTCGCCCGCATCGAGGGCGCACCGGAAGGCGTCAAGGGAATTTCCCTTTTCATCGTGCCCAAATTCCTCCCGACCAAAGACGGTGCCATCGGCGCCCGCAACGGCGTCTCTTGCGGCTCGATCGAAGAGAAGATGGGAATTCACGGCAATTCCACCTGCGTGATGAATTACGACGACGCCACCGGCTGGCTCGTGTCCGAGCCGAACCGCGGGCTCAACGCCATGTTCGTGATGATGAACGAGGCGCGGCTCGGCGTCGGCATGCAGGGCTTGGCGATGTCGGAGGTCGCCTATCAGAACGCCGCCGCTTACGCAAAAGAGCGGCTTGCCGGGCGGGCGCTGACCGGAGCCAAGTTCAAGGACAAACCGGCCGATCCGATCATCGTCCAGCCGGATGTGCGCCGCATGCTCATGACCATGCGCGCCTTCAACGAAGCAGCGCGCGCACTCGTGCTGTGGACGGCTTTGCGCAGCGACATCGCGCATCGCTCCGGCGATGCCAGAGAACGGCAGGCGGCCGACGACCACATGGGGCTAATGACGCCGGTGATCAAAGGCGTGCTCACCGATCAAGGCTTCGCCAACACGGTCATGGCCCAGCAGGTTTACGGCGGTCACGGCTACATCGCCGAACAGGGCATGGAGCAGTTCGTGCGCGATTCCCGCATCGCCATGATTTACGAAGGCGCCAACGGCATCCAAGCGCTCGACCTGGTCGGCCGCAAGCTGCCGCGAGACGGCGGGCGTGCTTTGCAGGCATTCTTCGCCGAGGTCTCCGGCTACATCAAAGATCATGGCGGCGACGCCGAGCTTGCGCCCTACATCAAACCGCTGCAGCAGGCGCTCGGCGATCTGCAGCAAGCGACCATGTGGTTCATGCAAAACGCGCTCGGCAACCCGGACAATGCCGGCGCCGGTTCGACCGATTACATGCACCTCTTCGGCTTGGTCGCGCTCGGCTATATGTGGTGCCTGATCGCGCAAGCGGCGAAAGCCAAAGCCGTCAATGGCGGCAATGGCGCAGGCGATATGGCCGCCGCCAAGCTTGCCACCGGCCGCTTCTTTGCCGAGCGCCTGTTGCCGGCCTCGGCCACGCATCTGGCGCGCATAAAGTCGGGTGCGGCGAGCACCATGGCCCTACCGATCGAGGCGTTCTAAAGCCTAGCCGGCCGGCGGCTGCATTTCGGCATAACTTGGACTATATCAGGGGTCCGGCTTCACGGGCGGGGCACCGCGGCGGGCTCTTTGCGACCTCCAGGTGCCCGGCCGCCGGATCCGCAACGGATTAAAGTTACTCAGGGCGAGGAAACACCATGACCGACGCTTTCATCTACGATCACGTTCGCACTCCCCGCGGCCGCGGCAAGGTCGATGGATCGCTCCACGAAGTGACCGCGCTCAATCTTGCAAGCCAAGCGCTCGGCGCGATCAAAGAGCGCAATGAGCTCGACCCGACCTTGGTCGACGACGTGGTGTTGGGCGTAGTCGATCCGGTCGGCGAAGCCGGCGGCGATATTGCGCGCGCCGCGGCGCTAGTCGCCGGCTATGGCGACAGCGTCGCCGGTGTGCAGATCAACCGTTTCTGCGCCTCGGGCCTTGACGCCGTCAATTTCGCCGCGGCGCAGATCATGTCCGGGCAACAGGACATGGCGATTGGCGGCGGCGCCGAATCGATGAGCCGCATCGGCATCGGCGCTTCCGGCGGCGCCTGGGCGGTCGATCCGTCGATCGCGGTCAGCGAGTATTTCATGCCGCAGGGCATTTCCGCCGATCTGATCGCGACCAAATACGGCTTTTCGCGCGACGACGTCGATGCCTATGCGGTCGAGAGTCAGAAGCGCGCCGCAGCCGCCTGGGGCGACGGCCGCTTCAAGAACTCGGTGATGACGGTCAGGGACGTGAACGGTCTCACCATCCTCAATAAAGACGAGCATATGCGGCCGGAGACGACCATGCAGTCGCTCGCATCGCTCAAGCCGTCCTTTGTGCAAATGGGCGAGATGGGCGGCTTCGACGCGGTCGCGGTGCAGAAGCATCCCGAAGTCGAATACGTCAAACACGTTCATCATGCCGGCAATTCGTCCGGCATTGTCGACGGTGCCGCCGCGGTGCTTCTCGGCAACGCCGAGGCCGGCAAGAAGGCCGATCTAAAACCCCGCGCGCGCGTCCGCGCTTTTGCTAATATCGGGTCCGAGCCGGCGATCATGCTGACCGGCCCGGTCGACGTGACGAAGAAAGTGCTGAAGCGCGCCGGCATGTCGCTTTCGGACATCGACCTCTTCGAGCTTAACGAGGCCTTTGCCTCGGTGGTGCTGCGCTACATGCAGGCCTTCGACATCGATCACAGCAAGATCAACGTCAATGGCGGCGCCATCGCCATGGGCCACCCGCTCGGCGCCACCGGCGCCATGATCCTCGGCACCGTGCTGGACGAACTTGAACGGCGTAAGCTTTCGACCGCCCTGGTCACGCTGTGCATCGGCGCCGGCATGGGCACCGCAACGATCATCGAGCGCGTTTAATCTCTTCTCCGCGCCGACCGGGACAGGCGAAGAGGAGCCGCACGGCATGCCGAAGATCGACATCGCCAAGCTGCCGGTAGACACCCGCACGGGCTATCCGCCGCCGTACGATCGCTTGGTCACCGGCCGGTCGCGCAAAAGGCTCGGCAACGCCGCGGGTCTTGATCAATTCGGTGTCAATCTGACGACGCTCAAGCCCGATGCGGCCTCGGCGCTGCGCCACTGGCATGAGAGGGAAGACGAACTCGTCTATATCCTCGAGGGCGAAGTCGTGCTGATTGAAGACGGCGGCGAGACCGTGCTTAAGGCCGGCGACGCCGCGGGCTTCAAGGCTAACGTGCCGAACGGGCATCACCTGGTCAACAAATCGAGCCGCGATGCGGTATATCTCGAAATCGGCACGCGGTCCAAGCACGAGCGCGCCGAATATCCGGACTTGGATATGCTGGTGATCCGCGACGACAATGGAATGCGCTACACCCGCAAAAATGGGCAGCCGTATTCGAAATAATTCTCGCTGTCTGCTGCGGCGAGACGATACATAGAGGCGACGGGAGACGGTTATGACGTATCAGAATTTCACTCTCGAGATCGACGCCGACGGCATCGCGCTCGTCACCTGGAATATGCCGGGGCGCTCGATGAATGTGATCGATGCCAAGGTGATGGACGAGCTCGCCGCCATCGTCGAGCGGGTCGCCACCGAAGACGCGATCAAGGGCGCGGTGCTCACCTCCGGCAAGGAGGCATTCTGCGCCGGCGCCGATCTCACCATGCTGGAAACGCAAAGCCGCACCTTTGCCGAGCTCCTGAAATCGCAAGGCGAGGAAGCGGCCAACCAGCGCCTGTTTAACGAAAGCCGCAAACTCTCGGTGATCGCCCGCCGTATGGAAACTTGCGGCAAGCCCTGGGTTGCCGCCATCAACGGCACCGCCATGGGCGGCGGCTTCGAGCTTGCGCTCGCCTGCCACCATCGCGTCGCCGCCGACAATGGCAAAACGCGTCTCGGTCTTCCGGAAGTGAAAGTCGGCCTGTTCCCCGGCGGCGGCGGCACGCAACGCATCGCCCGCATGGTGCAACCGGCCGACGCACTGCAATTTCTGCTCAAGGGCGATCAGCTCCGCCTCAACCGCGCCAAGACGATGAAACTTGTCGACGCGATCGTGCCGCAAGCCGAGCTCGTGCGCACCGCCAAGGACTGGATCAAGGCCGGCGGCAGCGCCAAAGCACCGTGGGACGTCGATGGCTTCAGACTCCCGGGCGGCCCGGTCTATTCGAAGACCGGCATGATGGTGTTCACGCCGGCGAATGCGCTCTACCGCAAGGAAACTTATGACAATTATCCGGCCGCGCGGGCGATCCTGCAGGTCGTTTACGAAGGCTTGCAGCTGCCGATGGATCAGGCGCTGCGGGTCGAGTCGCGCTACTTCGCCAAAATCCTGCGCTCGCCGGAAGCGGCGGCGATGATCCGCTCGTTGTTCGTCTCGATGCAGGAATTGAACAAAGGCGCCCGCCGCCCGGCCGAGGTGCCCGCCAAACCGATCAAGAAGATCGGCGTGCTCGGCGCCGGCTTTATGGGCGCCGGCATTGCCTATGTCACCGCGCAGGTCGGCATCGATGTCGTACTGATCGACCGCGATCAGGAGACCGCCGACAAGGGCAAGGAGCATTCGCAAAAGCTGATCACCGATCAGATCAACCGCGGCCGCGCTACCGCCGCTGACCGGGACGCGTTGCTCGCGCGCATCACCGCCACGCCCGATTATGCGTCTCTGAAAGCTTGCGATCTTATCATCGAGGCGGTGTTCGAGGACCGCAAGATTAAGGAAGAGGTCATCGCCAAGGCCCAGGCGGTCATCGGCAAAGACACGATTTTCGCCTCCAACACTTCGACCCTGCCGATCACCTCGCTGGCCAAAACTTTCAACGACCCGCCGCGCTTTATCGGCGTCCATTTCTTCTCGCCGGTCGATCGCATGATGCTGGTCGAGTTGATTTTGGGCAAACAGACCGGCGACGCGGCGCTCGCCGTCGCCCTCGATTATGTGCGCGCGATCCGCAAGACGCCGATTGTGGTGCACGATTCGCGCGGCTTTTATACCTCGCGCGTGGTCGGCACCTATATCCGCGAAGGCCAGCTGATGCTGACCGAAGGTGTGCCGGCGGCGATGATCGAAAACGTCGGCCGCATCGCCGGCATGCCGGTCGGACCGCTCTCGCTCAACGACGAGGTCGCCGTCGATCTGGCCTTGAAAATCGTCAAGGCAACCGAAGCCGATCTTGGCCCCAAGGCGATCGACCCACGGCAAAAGGCGCTGCTCGAAGAGATAGTGGAAAAGCGCGGGCGGTACGGCCGCAAGAACGGCAAGGGATTTTACGATTATCCGCAGGGCGGCCCGAAGCGGCTATGGCCCGGGCTTGCCGACTTGCAGCCCAAGCACCTCGACCCCGATACCATCGACGTGAACGAGCTGAAGCACCGGCTGCTCGTGATCCAGGCGCTGGAATCGGCGCGCTGTGTCGAAGAAGGCGTGGTCACCGACATGCGCGAAGCCGACGTCGGCTCGATTCTCGGCTTCGGCTATGCACCGTTCACCGGCGGCACGATCTCATATATCGACGGTATGGGGACCAAAGCCTTTGTCGAACTGTGCAGCGGGCTGGCGAAGAAATATGGCGACCGCTTCGAGCCGAATAATCTGCTGCGCGAGATGGCAAAAACTGGCGATACTTTCTATCATCGCTTCCCGTCGGAAAAGCGCAAGGCGGCGTGATTGCTAAGCTGGCATCCAAGGCCGCGGCTCACTCGGCGCGAATCCATGGCGCGTGATCAAGTCGACTTGACGCCGATCGAGCGCCGCGACGAGCTCGTCGACTGGATCGCCGAAGGCGTCAAGCCGAAATCGGCGTTTCGCATCGGCACCGAGCACGAGAAATTCGCCTTTACCCGCGATGGCCACCAGCCGGTGCCCTACGAAGGCCGCCGCGGCATCCGGGCGCTGCTCGAAGGCATGCAGCATCTTCTCGGCTGGCAGCCGATCATGGAGGGCGAAAACGTCATCGGTCTGTTCGACGTGACCGGCGGCGGCGCGATCACGCTCGAGCCGGGCGGCCAGTTCGAATTGTCCGGGGCGCAGCTCGAAAACGTGCACCAGACGTCGCGCGAATTGATGGCGCATCTAGCGCAATTGCGCGAGATCGCGGAACCTTTACGCGTCGGCTTTCTCGGCATCGGCATGACGCCGAGCTGGACGCGCGCGCAGATGCCGCGCATGCCCAAAGGCCGCTACAAGATCATGACCGCTTACATGCCGAAGGTCGGCAAGCTCGGCCTCGACATGATGTACCGGACTTGCACGGTGCAAACCAACCTCGACTTCTCGTCCGAAGCCGACATGGTCAAGAAGCTGCGGGTCTCGATCGCGCTGCAGGCGGTGGCGACAGCGTTGTTCGCCAATTCACCGTTCACCGAAGGGCGGCCCAACGGCTTCCTGTCGTTTCGCTCGGAGATCTGGCGCGACACCGACCAGGCCCGCACCGGTATGCTGCCGTGGGTATTCGAACCGGGCATGGGTTTCGAGCGTTGGGTCGATTACGCCCTCGACGTGCCGATGTATTTCGTCAAGCATGGCGACGATTATGTCGACGTCAGCGGTCAGTCGTTCCGCGACCTGATGGCCGGCAAGCTTCCCGGCATGCCGGGGGTGCGCGCGACGATCTCCGATTGGTCGAACCACATTTCGACGATTTTTCCGGAAGTGCGGCTCAAGCGTTATCTGGAAATGCGCGGCGCCGATACCGGGCCGACCCGCAATCTGGTGGCACTGTCAGCGTTCTGGGCCGGCATCTTGTATGACGATGCGAGCCTCGATGCTGCCTGGGATCTGGTCAAAGGCTGGACCGCGCAAGAGCGTCAGAAACTGCGCGACGAGGTGCCGAAGCTGGCCCTCGCTGCGTCGGCGGGTAGCCACAGCGTCTTTGAGATCGCCAACGAGGCGCTAAAACTCGCGCGCTCGGGCCTCATCCGCCGGAAGCGGCTCGATGCGAGCGGCCGCGACGAGACCCGCTATCTTGAAGTGCTGGAAGACCGCCTGGCGCGGCGCACCACACCGGCGCAGGAGCTGCTGGCGAAATTTGACGGACCGTGGGGCGGCTCCGTCGATCCGATCTACACGGAAGAAGCATATTAACCGGCGGCGGCTTTCGGATTGCGGCGCCTCGAGCTGTTAGCTGCCGAGCGGCTAAAGTCCGTAGATATCTCTCGCCTCGCCCAGCGCCTTGGCGCATGCGGCGGCATCGCCGTTGGCGTCGGCCGCCCGCGCACGATCAAGTGCTGCCGCGGCGTCAGCTCTGGCCTTGCGCTCGGCTACCTCTACCGAGCCGGGCGTTGGTTGACGATGAAGCTGCGCGCCGATCGATTGCGGCGCGCTCGGTTCGCCGGCGCCGCCTGGCTGCGCCGTCGCCTGCGCCTGGCGGATATTCTTCTCGACCTGCGCGACCTCGGCGGTGCATGGGCCGGCATAGCACGGAGCACCGGTCCCGATCAGCGCTGCGGCGGCCACGGTCAGGATGAGCGGGTGATCCATCGCTGAACTCCCAGGGTCACGGCGTTGCAATGCAGCTAAGGATAATCCGCCGCCGCGAGGTGGAGAAGGTCCGACACTGTAATTAGGCGGCGACGATGTCGGTCTGTGAGAAATCGTGTCCCTTGAACAACAGCCGGGCGCTATGTGCCTTGGCGCAGGCGTAAGACAGGCACTCGCCGAGATTTAAGCTGCCAACAGCGCCGCGCCCGCGGCCGTAACGTTCGAAGGCGGCGACCGCCGCATGCCCGATGTCTTCGGTAATCGGGACAATGCCGATCTCGGCCTCGCGCAACAGGCGCGTGATCAGGCCGTCAGCGGTCACAGGCGGCAGGCCGAGCACGGTGGCGAGTCGCATCGATGCTTCAAGAATCACATGGCCGGAGGAGATGCGTTCAGGATCCGCTTCGAGCTTGCCGGCCAGTGCCGGGGCGTCGGCGTCCGCCGTCAGCATCGCGACAACGGCCGAGCTGTCGACAAAGATCATTGATGCCCCCAGAGCGCGTCGGCGTCGCGCCGGCCTGCCGGTCGCGCCCGGCGGGGATCGGCGAGACGCTTGGCATCCGCGGCGATTTCGGCGAGCCGCTCGACGAGCGGCCGCTCGCCCCGGGTCAGCGCCGCTTCCAGCGCCCGGATGACCGCCTCCGTCATCGACGTGCCGGTGCGATCGGCGAGCCGCCGCGCCAGTTTCGCAGCTCTTTCGTCGCGAATATTCAAGGCCATCGTTGTATGTACGGTATTGTGTATATGTCTACACATCTTGTGTATCTAAGCTTCGCGCCGCATGCAAGGCGGTTGGGGTTCTTGGAACCGCCGACATCGCCTGCTGTTTATGGATTTTATGGATGATGAGGCGTTAACGGTCCGGATGAGGTTTCGCGTTAGACCAGTATCGGCAAACAGCGGTTGAAAGCCCGCATGAAGTGCGAAGTCCCAACAGTCACCAATAGGCGCGCGGCCGTTGCCGTCATCTTGGCGGGCCTCGTCGGTACCGCGCTTGCCGGCTGCGTGACGTCGTCGAATCCATCCCCCGGGACGGCGGCTTATCCTGGAGCATCGGAGCAATCATCGGCGCCGGGGTTAGACCCGACCTTCGTCCGGACCGTCGTGACCTACCCGACGCCCGAACCTCCGGGCACGATCATCGTTGACCCGGGAAGCCACTACCTCTACCTGGTGCAAGAAGGCGGGAAAGCGATGCGCTATGGCGTCGGCGTCGGCGCCGAAGGGTTTTTGTGGTCGGGACTCGCAACCGTTCACAGCAAGCAGGAATGGCCCGACTGGTATCCGCCGGCAGAGATGCTGGCGCGGAAACCGGAACTGCGCGAGCACATGGTGCAATTGCAAAGCGGCATCGGCATGCCGGGCGGCCCGGACAACCCGATCGGCGCCCGCGCCCTTTATTTGTGGCAGGGCAACAAGGATACCCTTTACCGCCTCCACGGCACCAACGACCCGACGACCATCGGCCACAACATTTCGTCCGGCTGTATCCGGCTGACCAATGACGACGTCACCGACCTCTATAATCGCGTGACGGTTGGAACTAAGGTCATTGTGCTTGCGACCGCCAACCCGGCCGCTAATCCTGCGCTGACGCAGTAAACTCTGACCTCCTTTCGCTTCCCGTAAAATTCGGGCCCGGATGAGCCATGGCGTCGCCCGTCACTGCCGCTCTGTGCGCGCTGATCGCGACCGCGTTCTGGACGCTTGCCGGATATGCACTCGCGCGCCAGCTGCTGCCGCGTGCGCTGGCGATGGGGGCGGCTGGGATCATCGGCTGGGCCGTTCACTCTGCGATCGCGCTGCCGGTCTTTCTCTGGATCGGGCTCACGCCGATCTCGGTGGTCGCAACCGGATTGCTTTGCGTTCTTGCCGCCGGCTTTTCGCTGTCGTTGCCAACAGCCGATAACGCGGCCGATCCGCCGCTCAACATCGGGCTACTGATCCTGGCGGGCGCCGCCGCAGCTTTGCTGGCGTTGCTTCCGGCGGCGGCCGTTCTTCCGAAATTCCACGGCGAGGCGGTGCAACTCTCCGATCCGATTTTCGATCATTCCAAGATCGCCATCGTCGATGCTATCGCGCGACTTGGCCTGCCGCCGGTCAACCCGGTGTTCGGCACGCCCGAGCATCTCGTCTACTACTACCTCTGGCATTTCAGTGCGGCCGAGATCGCGCTCGCGGTTGGCGCAAGCGGCTGGGAAGCCGATATCGGTCTGACCGGGTTTACCGCCTTCGCCTCGCTGACGCTGACCATGGGGCTTGCCGTCTGGCTGAGCAAACGGCAGGCGGCAGCGCTCTGGGTCCTCGCACTCGCGACCGCCGGCTCGCTCTGGGAAACGCTATACTGGCTCGCTGGATCCGACGATCTGCGGCCGCTGCTGTGGTGGCCAATCGGGATGGCCGGCTGGCTGTTCCAGGTAACCTGGGCGCCGCAGCATGTGATGGCGGGCGGCTGCGCGGTGGTCGCCGTGTTGCTGTTGGCGCGGGTGGCGCGCGATCAAACTCCGACGCTCATTCTTACGTTGGCGCTGGTCATCGTCGCCGGCTTCGAGAGCTCGACCTTTGTCGGCGGCGTGACCTTTGGCATCGCGGCGCTGATCGCCGCGCCTCTTCTGTTTGCCGCGACGCCGCCGGCGCGGCGGCTCCACGTCGTGGCCGCCCTGGCGCTCGCCGCTGCTTTGGTATTCTGCCTGATAGCGCCGTTCGTGCTTGACCAATTGACCACGGTGCGTGCGCGCGGTGTTGGCGGCAGCCCAATCGTCATCTCGCCATATTCGGTGTTCCGCGACTTTCCGCCGCTCCCGCTCCGGCGTGTGCTGGATCTACCGGCCTATTGGCTGATGATTTTGCCGATCGAACTGCCCGCGGCCTTTGTCGCCGGGGTCGTCGGGCTCATTGTACTCTGGCGTAACGGCTTGCCGCGCGCCGAGAACCTGACTGTTCGGCTCCTGACCTACCTGGCCGGCGCCGGTCTCGTCGCATCTTGGCTCCTCGTCTCGACCGTTGGCGGTAACAACGATCTCGGTCTGCGTGCCATTATTCCCGCGACCATAGTGCTGATCGTCGGCGCGGCGGTTGCAGCGACCAATTCGTCGAGCAGGCGTCTTCGCGTCGCCGCCATCGCGGTCGCTGTGATCGGATTGCTTTCCAGCCTACCTGACATCGTAGCAATGGTGCATGAGGATTTCGGCGGCGAGCCGCGACCCGGCGGGACGGAATTCGCGCAATCATCGGAATTGTGGGCCGCCGTTCGCCGCTATGCATCGCCAACAGCCCGCGTCATCAACAATCCGCTGTTCCTTGACGACTTGACGCCGTGGCCCGCCAACATTTCCTGGGCGCTTTTTGCCAATCGCAACTCGTGTTTTGCCGGCAACGAACTCGCGATCGGGTTTGCGCCGCTGTCGGCACGGCAGCGCGCGGCCGTCAATGCGCAATTTGTTCGCGTGTTTGCCGGCCAGGCAATCCCCGACGACGTGCACGAGTTGGCGGTGAAATACGGCTGCGAGGTCGCAGTCGTGGTCCGCTCGGACAAGGCATGGGAGAATGACCCCTTCGCCTCAAACTCCGAGTACCGGCTCGCGGAAACCCGCGAAGATCGCTGGCGCATTTATATTCGCCGTTAAGCGATGACCGATGCCGTCAAATTCCGGCGAACCAGTTAAAGCCCTGTGCGCTCCAAAACGTCTCGGTGAACGTGTTAGTCACTTCGATCGCCTTGACCCATTTGGCATTCTTGTAGCCGAGTTTGGTCGAGGTGCGCAGCCGCAGCGGATAGCCGAACGGATCGGTGATAAGGTCGTTGGCGTACCGAGTAGCGAGGATGGTTTGCGGGTGCACTGCCGTCGCCATGTCGATGCTCTCGGTGAAGTCGTCGGCGCAATGGAAATAAACGTATTTCGCGCTGAGGTCAGCGCCGACCCGCTGCAAGAAGCTCTTGAGATTCGGGCCAGACCATTGGCCGATATAGTCCCAGCCTTCGACGCAGACGTGGCGGATGATGATTTTCTGCTCCGGCACGGCGTAAAGCTCTTGCGCAGTCCATGGCCGCTTGTCTTCGATGAGGCCGGCTAATTCGAGCTTCCAGGTCGCGCCGTCGACCGGCACGACCTCCTCCGGGTCGTAATGGGCGTTAAACCGCGGCGGCTTTACCACCTGGTCCGGACGAAAGGTCGGCGCCAGGTGGTCCGGCCGAAACAGCGCCGCCTGTACGCGGTCGTTCCAGGCAGACACAGCGCGCAGGACTTTTTGCACCGGTTCTTCTTCAGTCACATCGCAGCCGCTCAGCAGCGTCAACGCGCCGAGGCTCAAGGCGCCGCGAAGAACGCCGCGACGATCGATGTTTGCGATCAGCGCGCGATGTTCGTGCAGCAGGCTTTGATCGATCGGTCTTTTCGGCCGAAAAATCGAGGAACTTGGGCTGCGGAGCGGCATATCTTAACCCTTTTGGCTGAGCCTTTTTGGCTCGCCCTGCGTGACTCAAACTCTTAGTGGGTTACTCCGGCCTTGCCGGTTGCTCCGCTGGCCGGCGCGCCGTCGTCGACGACCGGACCGCCGGTAAGCATCGCCACCAGGCTCTGTGGAACGAGAAGCGCGAGCGCAACGTGCACGACCAGGAAACCGACGATCGCCGCCATGCAGAAAAAATGGACCAGGCGGATAGTCTGGAAGGTGCCGAACAACGAGGCGAGTTCGGAGAATTGGACCGGCTTCCATAGCGCCAATCCCGAAATCACGATCAGAATGCCGATCAGAATAATGCCGAGATAAAGAATTTTCTGCACGGCGTTATAGTGGGTGAGATCGTCATGTTGGAGCTTAAAGCGCAGCGCCTCGCCGACGGTTTGCAGAACTTCGCGCGGCGAGACTGGGAACAGTTTGCGACGAAAGCGGCCGGTGGCGACGCCGTAAGTGAGATAAGCGAGCCCATTGAGCACGAAAATCCACATGCCGAAGAAGTGCCATTGCAGTCCGTGCTGCGCCCACTTGCCGATAGTGAGAAACTCCGGAATGTGCAGCCAGCCGAAAATGACGTCGTCGTCATAAATTTTCCAGCCGCTGCCGATCATAATGAAAATCGCCACCGCGTTGGTCCAATGCATGACGCGGATCGGCACCGGATGCAGATGCCGCTCTTTACGCGCACGTGATTTGACTGGCGATGCCGACATGTTGAAAGTCGCCCTTCCTACGGGAAACGCGACAGTATGGTTGCGGGGGCTGCACCGCAATTAACAACGCTTCACAAAGTCGGGGGCGTTTTTGATCCGGAGAAGAGCGAGTGGCCAGAGCGCTGGCGACAATCGGATTAATGATCTCTTTGGTGACGGCGGCGGCCGCGCAAACGGCTTTGACGCCGGAACAACGCATGCAAGCGCGCTTTCCGCAGCCGGTACGCGTCGGTGACCTCATCGGTCGACCGGTCCTCGACGATAGCGCGCGGTCGCTTGGCACCGTGCGCAAGATCGTGCGCACCGGCAACAACAAGATCGAGGTGATTGTCGATTATGACGGTTTTCTTGGCTTCGGTACCCGCCCGGTTGCCGTTCCCATCGAAGTCCTTGGCATCGCCGGACGGCATCTCTCGTCGCTCGATATGCCGCGCAGCGAATATGCCGCGGCGCCGACCTGGCAGAATGCGAAAGCGCAAACGTTGCCCGACGACACGACCATCAAAGTCGCGCTGGCACGGCACTAAATTTGTAATCACGACTTGGTGAAGACCGTAAACTTTTCGGTGTTCGCGAGCTTACCCGAGTTGAGCCGGATTTGATTGGCTGCGCGGGACGTTTCCTGTCACGCCTTCTAAACCAGTTGCCGAATCGACTTTAGCGTATTTGCGGGGGTGGCAAGCGCATGAACGCGGCAAGTTGCGGCATCGCCATTATGGCCAAGGCTTCATCGCCCGGCCGGACCAAGACGCGATTGGTGCCGCCGTTGAGCTACGACGAAGCCGCAACTCTCAATACGGCATTTCTGCAAGACATCGCCGATAATGTGCTGCGCGCCGCGGCATCGGCGTCAATTGCGGGCTATGCCGCATTTGCGCCGTCCGGTTCGGAAGGCTTTTTCCACCGCATCCTGCCGACATCGATCGGACTGATCGATGCTTGCTTGGCTAATTTTGGCGATTGCCTGTACCGCACGATCGAAGAGCTGTTGGCCCGCGGGCATCGCTCCGCCGTGGTGCTTAATTCCGACAGCCCGACACTGCCGACGGCGCTGCTGGCGGAGACTGCCGAAATACTGGCGCGGCCGGGCGAGCGGGCGGTTCTGGGGCCCTCGGACGACGGCGGCTATTATTTGCTTGGACTGAAAGCCGCGCATCGCCGCCTGTTCGATGACATCGCCTGGAGCACCGACGGCGTCGCGCAAGCCACGCTGGAGCGCGCGCGTGAGATCGGTCTTGACCTGCACCTGCTACCGGTCTGGTACGACGTCGACGACGTCCAGGGCCTGCGCCGCCTATTCAGCGAAACACGCCAGCCGAGGCTTGCCAGCGGCTGGCGCAATGATGCGCGCCAACCTAATTATCCCGCCGCAACGGCAGCGTTGATCGAGCGCTGTTGGCCCGACGGCGAGTTTGCCGCCCCCCGTAAGCGGGCGCCGCAAGCCGCGACCGCGAGCCTGTAAACGATGCGCCAAGCTATGTGCGGAGCCCGATAATGGACATTGCCGCGGCAAAACCGGCGGTCGACCCACGGCGCTACTTCGAAAGCGTTCGTGCAGTCGACGATGTGCCGGCACATGATCCGGTTTGCCTTTATTTGGAGACCACCAACCGCTGCAACCTGTTGTGCACCACCTGCCCGCGCACCTACGAGGAGCTCGAGCCGCCGGCCGACATGAGTTTCGAGCTGTTTCGCTCCATCGTCGACCAGATTCCCGAGCTTGCGCGCGCCGTGCTGCACGGCGTCGGCGAACCGATGCTGGTCAAGCATCTGCCGCGCATGGTGCGCTACCTCAAAGACCGCGGCACGTACGTGCTGTTCAACACCAATGGCACCGTGCTCAACGAGAGGAACGGCCGCGCGTTGATCGACGCCGATCTCGACGAGTTGCGCGTTTCGTTCGACGCGGCCAATGCCGAGTCGTACCGCGCCATCCGCGGCAAGAACTATTTCAACCGCATCCTGAAGAATGTACGCGCCTTTCGCGAACTGCAGGAGCGCGAGGGCAAGCTCAAACCGCGGGTATCGGCGTGGCTCACCGGCCTGCGCGAGACGGTCGAGCAATTGCCGGAGTTCGTGCGCGTCGCCGCCGAAACCGGCGTCCGCGAAGTCTACCTACAGCGGCTCGTCTTCTTTGAGGAAAAGACCATCGGCAAAGCGCGGCCAGATCAGGCGCTCTACGAACAGCTCTCCCGCGATGAGGCCGAGCACATCGATCGCGCCGCAGCGATCGCGGCTTCGCTCGGAATGACGTTCAGCGCGTCGGGCGCGGCGTCCGAGCCGGGCATGAGTCTCAAGCGCAACGATAATGGCTCACCCTGGTCGCTCTGCCGCCGGCCATGGACCGTGATGTACATCACCGCCAACGGGCGTGCGTTGCCGTGCTGCATCGCGCCGTTTTCGCAGCGCGGCTACGAAAACTACACCTTGGGCGACGCCACGCAGCAGACGTTACGCGAAATCTGGAGCGGCGAAGCCTATCGCGACTTCCGCCACGCGCTGTTGTCCGACAAACCGCCGGCGGCTTGCGCGAGCTGCGGCTTGCGCTGGAGCTTGTGACCATGCCGCCGGCCACAAGCGGCGTCGCCGTGATCATCCCGACGTTCAACGAAGCCCAATCGATCGGCCGCGTCGTTTCCGAATTACCGCGCAGCGTCGTCGACCGGATCTTCGTGGTCGACGGGGGTTCGACCGACGGCACGGTGGAGATTGCACGCCGCGCCGGAGCCGAGGTGATAGATGCGGGCAAAGGCTATGGCCGCGCCTGCCTCCGCGGCGCGCAAGCCGCCGATTCTGCCGAAATCGTGGTGTTCATGGACGGCGACGGCGCCGACGATCCGCGCGCTATAGCCGAGATGGTGGCGCCGATCCGCGCCGGCGGGTACGACTTCGTCATCGCTTCGCGCAGCCGCGGCAACCGTGCGCCCGGCAGCATGGCAAGCCATCAGCTTTTGGCCGGGTTCGCCGCCGGCGCGGCGATCAAATTGCTCTACGGTGTCCATTACACCGACATGTGCGCGTTGCGCGCCATCCGCCGCGACACATTGCTCGCGCTTGGCATGCGCGAGCTGACCTATGGGTGGAATCTGGAAATGCAGATGCGCGCGGCGCGATCGGGCTTGCGAGTTCTGGAATTGCCGGTCGATTATCGCTGCCGCTTGGGCGGCGAATCCAAGGTCGCCGGCAATTTGCGCGGTTCGCTCAAGGCCGGCTCGCGTATCGTCGCGACCTTCGCGCGGGTGATGCTCGAACCCGCCATGCGCCAACGAAGAATCTAGACTGCGACTTTACGCAGGAAGCCGTCGACGTTGCCGCGCAGGCTGTCGGCGGCCTTCTCGACTGCCTGCGAAGCGGCTAACACCGTATCTGCCGACGAGCGCATGTCGGCAATGGCGCGGGACACGCGCTCCAGCACCGAAACGACCGATTTCGTACCGGCGGCCGCGGCCAGGACGCTGCCGGAAATTTCCTGGGTCGCCGCGCTCTGCTGATCGACCGATACGGCGATGGCGCTGGTGAATTGCTGGATGTCGCGCATCCGGTCGGCGATATTGGCGATGGCGCCGACGGCGCTGTGTGTCGACGACTGCACCGCAGCGATCTGCGCGGCGATGTCGTCGGTCGCCCGTCCGGTCTGCACCGCCAGCGCTTTGACTTCCGAAGCGACGACGGCGAAGCCCTTGCCGGCCGCGCCGGCACGCGCCGCCTCGATCGTCGCGTTGAGCGCCAGCAGATTGGTTTGCCGCGCGACGCTCTGGATGAGTTTGACGACGTCGTCGATTTTCTTCGCGGCCTTGGCGAGGCCGGAAATGTCTTGATTGGTCGACTGCGCCTCGTTGGTGGCGGCGCCGATGACCTCGGTGGCGCGCAGTAGCTGGCGATTGATCTCGGCAATGGACTTCGACAATTCGTCGGCGGCGGTGGCGGCGATTTCGACGCTGCCGAAGGCGTCGTTCGAGGTGCGCACGGCGCCGGCGGTCTGCGCGGCGGTCTCGTTCGATGTCGCCGACATCACGTTGGCGGTCGATTGCATAGTGGTGACGCTGTCGGCGACGGTCTTGAGCACGCCCTCAACGCTTTGGCGAAACCAGGAAATCGCATCGTCGACGACGGCGCGGCGCGTTTCCTGCTCGCGCAGCAATGCGCTCTTTCGTTCCGCCGAACGGCGCTCAGTGATATCATCGTGGGTGCCGACCCAATAGGCGGTTCCCGAGATGGCGCGGTTGACGACCGAGATAGCGCGTCCGTCCGGCGCCTCGCTGACGAATTTTATGATCTTGCCGCCGGCCATTTGCGCCAACAGCTCGGCGCAATAATCCGCCGGATCGCGCGGCAAGCTGCCGGTCTTGGCACGCGCGCGGATGACATCGATAAGGGCTGCGCCCGGCTTCACCACATCGGGTGAAAGCTCATACATGGTCCGGTACTGGTCGTTGCAAACGACCATGCGGCCACGGAGGTCGAACATGACGACGCCCTGGGTCATGTTGTTCAAAGTCAGCGCCAAGAGATCGCCGCCGTCACCCGGGGCGCGGGTGCGCAGCATTCGCCTGAACCGGCTCAGCACCCGGAACATCGCGTCTCGTTCCTTGGTTGCGTTCCCCCGCTTACTGCTTACCGACGATGGATTTACGTTTCGTTAACTCCTCAGATGCTCATGCCGCCGTCTACCATCAAAAGGCTGCCGGTGGTGAAGCTCGATGCGTCGGAGGCCAGGAACAGCACCGAACGGGCCACTTCCTCCGGGCGGACGTGACGGTGCAGCGGAATAATCTCGTTGAAAAATTGCGTGCCGTCGCGGCCGATAATGGCGCCCAATTTCTGCTCAACATTGAGCTGGAAACTATTGTCGACCGGACCGGGATGCAGCGTGTTGACACGGATGTTGCGTCCGGCGAGTTCCTTGGCCAGGACCCGCATCAGGCCGACCTGCGCGTGCTTGGCGGTGATGTAGCCATAGACGCCGGGATCGCCAGTCACGCCGGCGACGCTCGACGTGATGATGATCGAACCGCCGTCGTTCATTTGCGGGACGGCATGCTTGGCGCAAAGAAACGCGCCCTTCACGTGCACCGCGAGCACCGCATCGAAAACGTCCTCGGGATATTCGGTGACCGGCGCGACCGTACCGAAATTGCCGGCATTGCTGAACAGCACATCGATCTTGCCGAATCTGGCGACGGTCTTGGCGATGACGTCCTTCACCTGATCCGATTTGGTGACGTCGGCGGCACAGACCGTGAGATCGTCGCTGCTCGCACCCGCCTCGGCCGCGACCTTTTTCAGCGCCGGCTCGCTCAAATCACTGAGCATGACCCTGGCGCCTTCGGCCAACAACAGCTTTGCCGACGCCGCTCCGATGCTGCCGGCGCCGCCGGTAATGACGCAAACCTTGTCCTGCATTTGTTTTGCCATTCGATGCTCCCCGCCCGCTTTTTGCGCGGACCGGAACCTATCACGCCGATGCAGGGCGTGGAGTCCGGGCCGTGCCGGTGCTAGAAGTGAACAAAGGACGAAACGG
>Ga0181531_10000135_pt1 | contig 57735 bp, 59 predicted proteins | sample PEATcosm2014_Bin_38_FD_119743 | JGI IMG/M metagenome (GOLD analysis project Ga0181531, IMG submission 119743) | Peatland microbial communities from MTU Mesocosm Facility, Houghton, MI, USA - PEATcosm2014_Bin11_10_metaG | ecosystem: Environmental > Terrestrial > Soil > Wetlands > Peat | place... | reverse complement strand
TAACACAGAAGTGTGTGAGCGAGGGTGCGGCGAGGGGGGGGGGGGGGGGGGGGGGTTGGGATGCAGACGTTAGAGACCGGACGCATCCCTGACAACCAGACCGCGGGCATATCTGACACTATTCGAGAATGGCTGGCGCGTATTTTGGCGGCTGCCCAGGGCCGAACATCGTCACGGGTATACTTCCCTCACATCACTGTGCGAGACTTTCACGAACGCTCAGGAGCGCCATAATGCCAATGAACCTCTCAGAAATCGCCCAGCGGCTATCCTGCCGCCTGGAAGGCCCGGGCGACACCATAATTCAAGGCGTCGCGGGCATCGAACACGCCCAACCCGGCCAAATCACCTTCCTCGCCAATCGTCGCTACTTTTCCCTCCTCAAGACCACCCGGGCCTCAGCCGTACTGGTCGAAGAACGCATCAACCTCGACCGCGAACCCGGCATGCCGCCGCTGGCCGCTCTTCGCACTGCAAATCCATACCTGGCCTTCGCCCATGCCATCGAGCTCTTCTACCAGGCCCCCAAATACGAGCCCGGCTTCCACCCCACGGCCATCATCGCGAAATCAGCTAAGATCGCCTCAGGCGCCCACATTGGCCCTTATTGCTTAGTCGAAGCCGACGCCCGCATCGGAAAAAACGCCGTTCTCCACAGCTTCGTCACCATCTACCAGGGAGCCCGGATCGGCGATGATTTCTTCGCCCACTCTCATGCCGTCGTTCGCGAATTCTGCCAAATCGGCAACCGCGTCATACTGCAAAACGGCGCCATTATCGGCGGCGACGGACTCGGCTTCGCCAAACAGAAAGACGGCACTTGGTACAAGATGCAGCAATCCGGTCCCGCCGTTCTCGAAGACGACGTCGAGGTTCAATCCAACGCCTGCGTGGATCGGGCTACCGTCGGCGAGACGCGTATTGGCCACGGCACCAAACTCGACGACCTCGTTATCGTCGGACACGCCTCGCACGTAGGCGCTAACACCATGCTCTGCGGCCAGGTCGGCCTCGCCGGCTCCACAAAGGTCGGCGACGGTTGTATCCTCGCCGGACAGGTCGGCACTGCCGGCCACCTCACGATCGGCGATGGCTCGGTGATCACCGCGAAAAGCGGCATACCCAACGATGTCCCGCCCCGCTCCATGTATTCCGGCTATCCTTCGGTGGACAATCGCCAGTGGCTCAAGACCGTTGCAGCCCTGAATCGCCTGCCAGAACTTCAAAAGCGCGTCCGCGAACTCGAAGCCGAACTGGAACGCCTCGGCGGCCATCCGCGGCCATCCACCGCCCCGGGAAGATTTTAAACTGTGTAGGGGCGGGCTGCAGCCCGTCCCCGTGTCGCGCTACCCAGCCCCGGGGAAACCGACCGGGCGCTGGTCCGGCGGCAAACCAGCAGCCATCGCATCGTGTACGCGCTGCAGTAAAACATCTCGCTCGTCCAGGCTATATTTCGATGCGTCAATCGGCTCAAGAAACTCCACAAGAATTTCCCCGGGATGAATCACGAGCGAGCGTTTCTCCATGACGCGGTGTGCCCCAGAGCATGCAACCGGCACAATAGGAGCTCCAGCCTTGATCGCCAGCACGATTGCTCCTTTCTTAAATTCCTGCAGGCGTCCGTCTGGGCTTCGCGTGCCCTCCGGATAAATCAAAAACGATTGCCCGGCGCGCATGGCCTCAACAGCTTTCTCCACACTGGCGATCGCCGATTCGCGCACATCTCGCTTCACCGCGATAAAATTCGCAAAAGTAAACGCCTGACCGACAATGGGCCACCGAAATAGCGATTCTTTCAACAAAACAGCGATGCGCCTGGGAATGGCTCCAACCACCGCCGGAGCATCCGCCGAACTCGTATGATTCGCAGCAAAAAGGCAAACGCCTGCAGGAATTCTCTCGATACCTACAACACGAATCCTTACTCCAACGGCCCGCACAAAAAACAGTACTCCCCTAAGCCCGGCCCAATAGAGCGGATCGACGTTCCTGGATAGCAGCGTATAAAGCAGCAGCGGCGGCCCGAGGATCAGGATGTACAACGAAAGAAACACGGCGATGAAGAGCGTGCGAAGCATGCAATACGCGGAACTCTCTTCCGAACCAGGCGCGATCGCAAGCACAAACTAAAATAAAATACCGGTCAACGCCGGCATAAGTACAGGTTCAGCGTCTGCCCGACACCTTTCACCAATACGAATCACTGCGGGCTCGGCGTCTGTGTTACTCCGTGGAGCAATCCCTCACGGATACGGCGAGCCTTCTCGTTCGCACGCGAATCTTCAGCAACCTGATATAGCGTTTCTTTCTCTTCGCCGAGTTTGAATTCGAGCGTCTGCTCTTTCTCGTCTCTTCGGATGCGCGCCTTCACCGCTACTCCCGCCTGACGATCGCGTACCCATCGTCCAAGAGATCGCGGCACATCTTCACCGTTCCAACTCACGATGACGTCGCCGGTCCGCAAACCAGCCGCCGCAGCCGGGCTATCGCTATCCACGGACCGCACGGTGATCGTACCCCCGGAATCGCGTTCCGCCGAAAAACCAAGCAGCGCGCGCTTATGTTCAATCGTTCGCAGGTCCAGCCCAGCCAATGCCAGCACCTGGCCGTAAGGCAGAGGCTTTGCCGCTGCAACGTAATCCCGGAAAAAATCCTCGAACGAACCGCCCGCGACCTTCTCGGCCTCCAGACGGATATCCAGACTGTCCCGATAAGTCTTCCCCTGCTTCGCGAAGTCGTTGTTCATTCCGCGCAGAACGTCGTCGAGGCTTTTCTCATTGTTGGTGCGATCGCGAATCAAAATGTCCAGCAAGTCGCCAAGGACTTGCCCCTTGGTGTAATACGAAACGCTGTAGTCCGGCCCGTTGTAGAGCGAATATTTTTCCAGCCACGCGTCCAGACTTGATTCCTCGGCGCTCTGCCAATGGTCCGCCGGCCGCGATTCCAGCTCGCTGATCTGCTCGCCAAGATCATCGTAAAATCGTTCCTTGTTCCAAAGCCCACTCCGCACCAGCGTGTAGGATCCGTAGGTGCTCGTCACGCCTTCCGCAAACCACAGCGCGCGTGTGTACTGCTCCTTGGTGAAATCCACGGGTTCGAGGGTCGCCGGCCGTATGCGTTTCACATTCCACAAATGAAAAAACTCATGCGCAGCCACGCCGGAAAGGTATTCGTCCGACGGGATCCCAATGGCGGTCGAATTCGCGTGCTCCATTCCGCCGCCACCAGAGCCCCTTCCGATGTGCAGGATAAATGCGTAGCGCTCGTATGGCGCTCCATCCATGAGCTTCAGCTCGTACCTGCAAATTTTCGTAAGCTCTTCCTGAACCTTCCCTTTGCTCCAATTGTCACCATGAACGACAACTGTCACGCGCGGCGAGATTTCCGGGAGATCGAACTGCTGAAATTCGCCGAGTTCAATCGGGCCATCGGCTAGCGCGTCGTAGCTCGGACTCTTGACGATGATCAGCGCGTTCGGCCCACTCTGAAAGAAGACCCACTGTGATGCCGATGCAACTTTCCACTCATGCGGGAGGTCCACGAAGTTTACTTCCACAGCTTCTTCGCGACGGTCGACGACGTAAAAGAAAACCATCGCTGGGTTGATAAAAGCGTGCTCACGATTTAGCTGTGTGGCAAAAGGCCCGGCGTCATCCCAATATGTCGCGTAGCGAACCGTAATGGTTCCTTGGCCTGTAACTCGCCACGTTTGCTTGTCCAGTTTTTCAATTGGAACTTTCTCAGATCCGGCGAAAGCTTCCACCTGTTGAATGTGGCTGCTGAAATCCCGGATCTGATACAGCGCGTTCCAGGCAGGTATCTGAACCGTGACCGCACCGCTGACATCAGGAATGGTCATGGTCACGTGGAAAACGTGCTGCCACGAAGGGAACGAAGATACGTTGTACCGGATGGTCGCTGAGGTTGTGGCTGGCCAACCCCATGCGCACACAAAGAACGCAATCGCTGGGAGCATAGGCCCGCCGCGCCACAATTTAGCCTTCACCTGGTGTTTGCCTCGAAGGAAACCTGTGCAGCTTGTGCAAGTTTCGCGAGCAGCTTTTCGCAAAGGCCGTCGAAGCTGCCGTTGGACATGACCAACAGCAAGTCTCCGGACTCTGCCTCAGCGGAAACATGTTCGGCAATCGCTTCGGCGCTCGGAAACATGCGGGCACTCTTCCCTAACTCGCGCACTTGCTTTGCCACAGTCTCCGGCTCCATGCGGTTCTCGTCGCCAAGTTGCTGCGCGCGGAAGACTCCGGCCAGAACGACGCGGTCTGCCAGTGCGAGCGCCACCGGCAGCGTCTCTTCAAATACTTTGCGGCGCATCGAATTCGAGCGCGGCTCCAGAATTGCCCAGAGGCGCCGTCCAGGCCAACGCGCCTGAGCAGCCTCAATGGTCGCGCGTACGGCCGTTGGATGATGAGCAAAATCGTCAACGACAATAACGCCGCGGACTTCCCCCTTAACGTCCATGCGCCGCTTCACGCTTTGGAACGAAGATAGAGCCTTAGCCAAAACATCCGCGCTAATTCCGCGGCCGTGCGCCACGGCCATTGCTGCCAGCGAGTTCAACACGTTGTGTTTTCCGCTGGCGGCAAGCACAAATTCACCGAAAGGCTTGCCTTTATGCACAACACGAAACCGCATTCCCGCGCCATCCACGGCTAGGCCGCTGGCCACCCAATCATTCCCCGCGGAGAATCCATACGTTTCGACAGGACAAAGCGCTTTCTCCGCCGCTCGACGCAAAGCCGGCCCCGAATGCTCCGTGTCGCCCCAAATCACAACTCGCCCGCGTCGCGGCACAAGGTTCACCAATCGCCGGAACGCCAACTCATAGGTCTCAAAATCCCGGTAAATATCGGCGTGGTCGTATTCGAGCGAGGTCACAATCAAATCATCGGGATGATAATGAAAAAACTTAGGCCCGCGGTCCCAGAACGCCGTCTCGTACTCATCGCCTTCGAGAATAAATTCTTCGCCGCCCTCTAACCCGTAGCTCTTCCCAAAATTTTCAGCAACTCCGCCGACCAGAAAATTAGGTTTCTTCCCTGCCGAATGAAAAATCCACGCCAGCATCGCCGTGGTGGTAGTTTTCCCGTGCGTTCCGCTGACGACGATCGAATGCCGCCCTGGCAAAAACACTTCTTCGAGAATCTCCGGCATCGAGCGGTACGGAATCTTGCGGTCCAGAACTTCTTCCAACTCCGGATTGCCGCGCGCAATAATGTTTCCCACCACCACCAAATCCGGCGCCGGATTCAAATTCGCCGCGTCAAACGTGTGAAAAAAAGAAATCCCAAGCTTCTCGAGCAAAGTCGAAGCCGGCGGATAAACTCCCGAATCCGATCCCGTCACGCAATACCCGCTCTCGCGAAGCATTCCCGCCAGCGGAGCCATCGCCGATCCGCCAATTCCAATCACGTGAACGTGTTTTGCATCGCTCATGCCACCACCGCCGGTTCGAGGATCTCCAATTCGCCTTCCCCTCGCGCGCTTAGACGCGCTTTCACTCCGAGCGGCAGCGTCAACATCGGCCGCGGCGTATGCCCGATCGCAGCTCCGTGCACAATGGGCAAGCCCAACGCACCAAGAATCCGCGAGCAAACGTCGCGCACTGTGGGACTGCCGGACAAAGGCGCGTCGCATTCCGGAAATTCCCCAAGCAAAATGCCGCGTACTCCGTCAAACTTCCCCGCTTGCTTCAAATGTATCAGCGCGCGGTCCACTTGCCAGGGTTTCATCCCACGATCCTCAAGCACCAAAATAGCGCCGCGCGTCTCCAATTCCCAGGGCGTACCAAGGGTCGTTTCCACCAGTGTCATGCAGCCACCAAGCAATCGCCCTTCCGCTTCGCCGCCAACCAGCGCGTCGCCGCGCAAGCTTATCTTCCAGCCTCCATCTGTTTTTCCCAGAGCGTTCAGCAATGACGACTTTTCAAATCCTTTCGGCGCACCCTCACCGGCATCAAACCCCGCAGCCAACATGGGCGCGTAAAATCCGACCCATGCATACTTCTGCCACAAATACACTTGCAGCGAAGTCAGATCGCTGTAACCCAAAATTATTTTAGCGGTCCCGGTATCGGGTGGCGTAAGACCATCCAGAATGTAGTTCGCCCCATAACCTCCGCGAATGGCCACAAGGGCATCCACATCTGCCCGCTTCAACTCATCCAGAAACTCGCCGCGGCGGCCTGCGACGGAGCCCGCGAAGTAACCTTCCGGCGTAAGGGGCATGGAATCGCCCACATGAAAGCCAATGCGCCGCAATTCTTCAGCGCCGGCGAGCACTTTAGAAAAATCCGCCGGCGATGCCGGTGCAAACGGCATCAGCAAACTCCGCGAATTCAGCGCCCGCGGCTTTCGGACTTCCCATTTCATAATCGCTGCCTCGACTTGCCGGGATTGCGTACTCATCCGTTTTGCCGCTCGACGGGAACCATCTCGCAGGTAACGCCTGGTTTGCACACTGCCGCGAGCAGAGTCTCCTGCTGGCGGGTAGTAACTTCGGCATCGAATTGGATGAGGTTTTTATCTCCGGCCATGGACACCTGAAAGTTATCTATGGCCACATCAAACTGGGCAAAAATGCGGTGAACGTCGCCAACCATATTGTCCGCGCGGTCCGAAAAAATGCGGAACAGCATGTACCGCGGCTTCAGGTTTAACCAGTCTTCAACGTAGAAAAGAACGATCAGCGCGAACAAAGTCAGCGCGCAAGCAATTCCAGAAATCGCGTAGAGGCCGCCGCCAGACGCCATGCCCATGGCCGCGATTGCGAAGATGGTGGCCGCAGTGGTGAGGCCAACCACGTTGCCGCGCTCGCGGAGAATGACGCCGGCGCCAAGAAAGCCGATGCCTTGGACAATGTTTGAGGCAATTCGCGTGGGGCTGGTATCGCCAGTCCGTTGCGCGAGCACAACGGAGACAATCGTGAATAGCGCCGCGCCCATGGAAATGCAAAACCCTGTCCGCATCCCCGCCGGACGCCTTCGGATATTTCGTTCCACGCCAATGATGGAGCCAAGCAGAGCGGCCCACGCGAGCCGCGCGACGATCGTACTCAGAGGCAGCATGTTCTCCCGCAATTCAGAGGCTATGGGAGGATTTTACACACTAGAGTTTGAATTGCGTCAATTTCGCGAAGTGGCGTGCCCTGGCGTGTATCTCGCTGCGTTTCAGGACGCGCAGACGGTCAAGTCCAAATTTCTCAACCGTAAAGCTGCCGAGCACCGAGCCGTAGACCATGGCTTTACGCAGCGTAGCGTCACTTAGATTCTTTGCGCCTGCGAGGTAGCCCATGAACCCACCAGCAAAGCTGTCCCCAGCGCCCGTCGGATCGTGTGGCTCTTCCAGAGGAAATGCCGGAACGCAGAACACGCCGCGTTTGTCCACCATCATGGCGCCGTACTCGCCGCGCTTCACCACGAGAGTGGACGGGCCCATCTTGAAAATGTGCTTTGCGGCGCGCATCAGGTTGTGCTCGTTCGAGAGCTGGCGCGTCTCGGAATCGTTGATCATCAGGATGTCCACATGCTTCAGCGTTTCGCGCAGTTCGCTGTTCGTGCGTTCAATCCAGTAGTTCATGGTGTCGAGCGCGGCGAGCTTGGGTGTTCCCTTCACCTGGTGAAGCACATCGCGTTGCAGATCCGGAGCGATATTTGCGAGGAAGACATATTTCGAGGCGCGATATTTTTCCGGGAGTTTGGGCTGGAATCCCGCGAACACATTCAGGTCGGTCGCTAGTGTTACGCGCTCGTTCAGGTTTTCCGAGTATTTGCCGGCCCAGAAAAACGACTTGCCGGGGACGCGCTCCAATCCTTCGGTGTCAATATGGCGGCCTTTGAAGATGGCTTCGTCTTTGGCAGTGAAGTCTTCGCCGACTATGGCAACGAGACTCACGGGGGCGAAAAAACTGGCGGCCACCGCGAAATAGGTTGCCGCGCCGCCAAGCGTCCAATCCACCTTTCCGTACGGACTTTCGAGCGCATCAAAGGCTACCGAACCGACCACGAGTAAGGACACAGGCTTCTCCTAGGAAATATATTTGCCGATGATTGCAGCGAGCTTCTTTTTTGTAGCTTTGGGGACCAGCTTCAGGTCGGTCACGAGCGCGTGTTTCAACGCGGCGCCGCATTTGCAGCCAGGTTGTTCGGGCATTGCACGTACCGCTTCACGCAAAACTTTTTGAGCATTTTCCGCGTTCTGCACCAGGGTGGCGATAATCTGCGACGCGGTTACCGATTCGTGATCCGGATGCCAGCAGTCATAGTCCGTGATCATGGCGATGGTGGCGTAACAAATTTCGGCTTCGCGCGCCAGCTTCGCCTCGGTCACATTGGTCATGCCAATGACATCGAATTTTAGCTGGCGGTGGACGTGGGCTTCCGCCAGCGTCGAAAACTGAGGCCCTTCGATGCAGACGTAAGTGCCGCGGCGGTGAACCTTCACGCCGCAATGTACGCTGGCATCGGCGAGCACACTCGATACCTGACCGCAGGTCGGCTTATCGAAGCCAACGTGAGCGACCAAGCCCTCTCCAAAGAAGGTAGAAGTGCGGTTTTTCGTGCGGTCGAAAAACTGGTCTGGCACGAGAAACTCTCCCGGCCGCAGATCCTCCAGCAACGAACCAACCGCACTGACCGAAATAATGCGCTTCACGCCGAGCAGCTTCATCGCGTAGACGTTGGCGCGAAAATTAATCTCGCCCGGCAATATTCTATGGCCGCGTCCGTGCCGCGCAAGGAACGCAACGCGCGTGCCCTCCAGCGTTCCCACAACGATTGCTTCGGACGGATCGCCAAACGGCGTCTTTACGCGAATTTCCTGTGTATCGGTCAGACCGGCCATTTCGTAGAGCCCGCTTCCCCCGATGATACCGATGGACGGCTCTGTGTTCGCGCGCTTTCCCTTGCTCTGGTTAACAACTGCCATTCTTTTTCTCCGTGAATTCAACCCTCTGTGACCAACGCGCCCTGTGCTCAACGATTGAGGTCCACCGGTTCGAATGCCACTTTCCCATCCTGCTCATGGAGAGTCCCAGCCGCGAAGTCCGGATCATGCCCTAGCACCACAATCCATCCGTCCCGCACAAATTCCCCGATCCACTTCCGCTTCGTCTCCAGCGTGGTTAAGGGATATAGATCGTACGCAATGATCCACGGCAACGGCAAATGGTGCCGCGTGGGCAGCAGGTCCGACACATACATTAGCTTCTTCTCGCCGCCGCGAATCTGAATTGCCTGAATCTGCAAATTGTGTCCTGGAATCTTCGTCACCGAGATTCCCGGGAATAATTCGGCATCCCCATCCACGTACTGCCACTGCCCTGCTTCCGTCACGGGCACGAAGTCCTGCGCATAGTAACTCGCACGATCGCGTTCCGTCGGCTTCAGCGCATGCTCCATTTCGGTTTTCTGCACCACATATTTCGCTTTTGGAAACGCCGGCACGGCGCGTCCATCGATCAGCCGCGTATTCCCACCCGCATGATCAAAATGCAGATGCGTGTTAATGACCAGATCGACCTCTTCCGGCTTCACGCCTTCTTTCGCCAGCGACTCTGTCAGTGGGTCGTTCGCCGGAAAGCCGTAAATCTTCCGTAGTTTCTCGTCCCACTTCGTCCCATTTCCCGTTTCCACCAACACTGTTTTTCCGCCCGCTCGCACGAGCAGAGAATTGCACGCGAACTTCAGCCGGTGCCGATCGTCGGGAATCATTTTCTTCTCCCACATCGTCCGCGGAACAATCCCGAACATCGACCCGCCGTCCAACCAGAAACTTCCCGCGTCGATGTAGCGCACTTCTATGTCGCCAAAACGCATCACACAACCCCACTCTTCGCCAACAACTCATTCACCGCGGTAAACGGATCCTTCCGCCGCCCCGCGACTTCCTTAGCCATTTCCGCGAGTCGCGCCTCGCCGCCGGAACCACCGAGCACTCGCTCAACTAACCGCGACTCAATAAGCCCCAACAACCTTTTCTTCCAATGTTCGACAAGCTTCCGCTCGCGCTCGCCGCTGGTTTCGAAGTGTTTGCGGAACGTTTCGATTGTGGCCGCCAATTCCGCGATTCCCTTGCTCTCGCTGGCCACGGTTCTAACGACGGGAGGATGCCATCCATCGCGCGGCATCACCAGCGACAGCATCGCCAGCAGCTGCTGCTCCAGACGGTCGGCGCCTTCGCGGTCCGCTTTATTTAGGACAAAAATGTCTCCAATCTCCATCAAACCGGCTTTCATGTTCTGGATGTCGTCGCCCATCCCGGGTACAAGCACCACCAAAACACAATCGGCTAAGCGCACGATGTCAATTTCGTCTTGCCCGACGCCGACCGTTTCGATCAGGACTTGTTGCTTGCCTGCGGCATCCAGCAGCAACGCCACCTCTGCTGTGGCGCGCGCCAATCCGCCCATGAAGCCGCGCGTCGCCATCGACCGGATGAACATTCCCGCGTCGCTTGCGTGGCTCTGCATGCGAATGCGGTCGCCAAGGATCGCACCGCCGGTGTAAGAGCTGGTTGGGTCCACCGCGATTACGCCAACCTGCTGCTCATGCTTGCGGTAGTACGCCGCGAGCCGGTCTACCAACGTGCTTTTCCCCGTCCCCGGCGCCCCCGTCACTCCCGTTAAGTAAGCCCGCCCCGTCGACGCAAAGAGCCGCCGCAGCAACTCTTCCGCCCCGGCTTGATGATTTTCAATCGCCGTAATCGCGCGCGAAATAGCCCGCACATCCCCCGCGCGCACCAATTCCGCCCACGTCTCAACAGGCAGGGTCATTTTGCCCCTGAATTGTTCGCGAATTCTCTGGAGGCTTGATTCACTCGCCTATTATCCCGATTTTCCCCATTTCCCGCGAACCGCAATTTGCTATGTCGTCCCGCCAAAAGCTCTTCCGCTACGCCTCGCTCATGGCTATAATAGCCATAAGTGAGGTAGACCGCCATGCGTAGTGTAAACGTCGCCGAACTGAAAAACCAGCTCAGCAAGTACCTCAGATTTGCCAAGAGCGGCGAAGAAGTAGTCATCCGTGACCGTAGCCTTCCTATCGCAAAGCTGGTCCCGTTCACAGCTGATAACGCCAGCGACGAAGAATTGAAATTGGTTGCGGCCGGGAAGATGCGCCTCCCGATGGCCAAGCTCAACCTAAAGCAGCTCTTCCAGGTGCCGACTGGCCGTGTTAAGGGAAACCGCGCCATTGAGGTATTGCTCGCTGACCGGGACGGGCGGTGAGCAAAACGCCAGCTTTCTGGGACTCGAGTGCTTTGGTTCCGGTGTGTGTTGATGTTTTGGCTAGCCCAAGAGCACGTACGCTGCTGCGAGCATTCCTCCCGGTCGTATGGTGGGGGAGCACGGTAGAAATTTACGGAGCGATTTGCCGCCTGCACCGGAGCAAGGAGATTCGCGATCGCGAAAAGCAGGTCGCGGTTACGCGACTGCACACCATAAGTCTCAGCTGGCGCGAAATGCTTCCGGACAACCAAGTCCGAGACTTGGCTCTGGCTATCCTGGAAAAATATCCGCTGCGCGCGGCTGACGCCCTCCAACTCGGAGCTTCCCTTACTTGGTGCCAGGGGCGCCCCACTAGGCGCACCTTCATCACCGCCGACGAGCGCCTTGCGGATGCTGCGCGCGCTGTCGGCTTCGCCGTCCTCGCTTTCCCCTAGGTTCCGCGGATCGCCCGGCAGCGACTCCGCTCCGCGCCTCTAGATTTCCAGTTCCGGCGGTTTAAGTTCGCGGTGCTTAATCAAAAACGGAATATACGAGGATCCCGACCCGGCGCCGTAGTTTAAGAAGTCCTCTGGCGAGCAAGCGTCTTGCACCCTCCCGATGGACTCACTCAATCGTTCGTTGATTTCGAGAAGTAATTCACTGACGTATTTGCAGTCTCCACGTTATCCAACACAAACACGGCCCTGTGCCCTGATCACTTCTACTCACTACTTACTGCCCATTACTCACTTCTTACTTCTTCCCCAGCAACTGGCGCGCAATGACCAACTTTTGAATTTCGCTGGTGCCTTCGCCGATGGTGCAGAGCTTTACGTCGCGGTAATACTTTTCGGCGGGATAATCCTTAATGAAGCCGTAGCCGCCGTGAATCTGGACGCATTCGTTGGCCACGCGCACGGCCACTTCGCTGGCGAAGAGTTTGGCCATGCTCGATTCGCGCGTGAAGCGCACGTCTCTGCGGTCCGCGAGCCAAGCGGCTTGATATACCAGCAAGCGCGCAGCCTCAACCTCCGTCGCCATGTCCGCCAACTTAAACTGAATAGCCTGAAACTCGCTAATCGCCTGGCCAAATTGTTTTCGTTGCTTCGCGTAGTTTACCGCGGCCTCCAAAGCGCCCTGTGCCATTCCAAGCGCCAACGCAGCGATGGAGATGCGGCCACCGTCCAGAATTTTCAAGCTGCCGGTGAAGCCTTCGCCTTCGGGGCCTAGCAAATTTTCCAGGGGCACGCGGCAATCCGAAAATGTTACTTCCGACGTGTCGCTCGCACGCATTCCCAATTTGTTTTCTTTCTTCCCGGGCTTAAACCCGGGCATGCCTTTCTCCAAGATGAACGCGCTGATACCGTGCGAGCCCTTCTCCTTATCGGTTACCGCCATGGCCACACAGGTATCCGCGTAATGTCCGTTGGTTGTAAACGTTTTCGCACCGTTCAGCACCCAGAAGTTGCCATCACGGCGAGCCGTTGAACGAGTCCCGCCGGCGTCCGAGCCTGCCCCTGGTTCGGTCAGCGACCAAGCGCCGATATGCTTTCCCTGCGCCAGCGGCACCAAGTATTTTTTCTTTTGCGCTTCGGTTCCGAACTTGAAAATGTGATTGCTGCACAGCGAATTGTGCGCCGCCACAATAATTCCGACCGAGCCGTCCACCCGAGACAATTCCTCAATGGCGATGACGTAATCCACGTACCCGAGCCCCGCGCCGCCATACTCTTCGGGGAAAATCACGCCTAGCAAGCCCATCTCGCCGAGCTTTGGCATAATTTCGATCGGAAAATGAGAAGCCTCGTCCCACTCCATCACATGCGGCCGCACTTCGCCCTCGGCAAACTCCCGGACGCTTCGCCGCAACTGTTGCTGCTCTTCCGAAAAGGTGAAATCCACGGCTTTCTCCTGAAGTCGGTTATTTGCGGGCCGTATACCCAACCAAATTTATGTTTATGTTCAGATTTTACACGAAGCCACGGCTTTTTCGTCCAAGCGTTGCTCCAAGAGTTTACCGACGCGGGCCAAGTCAGATTGTGATGGAAGTGTTGCAGAGGCCTGCATCTGCCCAGGAACAATCCCGCGCAGCGCGCAGATATGCTATCTTAGCGGCCAGGCGGCGGTTCATGCGACGGGTTGCTCCGGGATTCCCAATTACGCTTTTCACAGCATTGTGCGGCTTAGCACTGCTCGTCTGCCCTCGATTTTCCACTGCCCAGAGTATTCAAGTTCCCACCTCCGCGCAGCAGCACGGCGACACGCGCGCGACCGATGACTACGCCGCAGCGGGCCAGATCACCGTGCAAATCCAGGACGCGTTTGGCGCAGCATTCTTCCAGGGCGCCAGGGTGGCCGTGCTCACAAACCTCATTGACACCACCCTCATCATGGTCTCCGACCCCGGCGGGAACGCTCGTTTCACGGGCCTGCCCGTAGGCCAGTATGTTGTGGAGATCTCTGCGGCGGGATACCGCACCGTGCAGCAACAAGTGCTCATCTCCGGAACCAGCAAATCACCGAGCATCACCGTTTCCATGGTCCCCGCCGCCGACAAAAAAGCGGTCAAGGTCAGAGTCGGCTCCGCTTCTGTCTCGTCCAAGGCCGTCAAAGAATCCGAGAGGGCCCTTCACTCCCTGCAGCTCAACAATCTCGCTGACGCCCAGCAACATCTCGAGCGAGCCCTTGCGTTCGAGCAGGATTACTCGGAGGCCGACTACTTGATGGGCCTGCTCCTCCTGCGGCAAAAAGATCCTGCGAGAGCAGCGGGCTATCTGCAAAAGTCATTGGCCCTGTCGCCGGACCAGGCGCCCGCTCTTCTGGCGCTCAGCCAAGCCCAATATCTCCAGCAAGACTATCCAGCGGCTACCGTATCCCTCGAAAGATTTCTTCGCGACTACCCGCACGATCCGCAGGCCTCGAATGCCCAGAAGTACTTGGACTCGATGCAGAAATCGCGTACGGCGAACGCCGGCGCAATGGAAAGCGCCGCGGAGTCAACGCCATCAGGCCCGAGCGATAACCCGCCGGCCGCCGCTGGAACCGCAGCCGCCACAACCGATCTTCCCTCGCTCCTTGAATCCTTTGCCGAGAGCAATACCTGGGCGCCTCCCAACGTGGACGACGAAAAAATCGACATAGACGCCTCGTCCGCTCCCTGCAAGCTCGATAGCGTCCTTCACTCCGCCGGCCAGCGCGTCCGGGAACTTGTGCAGAACGTGGATCGTTTCACCGCGACCGAAAATCTTGAGCACACCAACTTGAACCGCATGGGCCTGAAAACCTACAGCGAAACACGCAAGTTTAACTATCTGGTGGAAATCCGTCCCGTGGACACAACGGGCATCAACGTGGAGGAATACCGCAACGGCTCCGACAGCGCCCGCCAGTTTCCCGAGGAAATCACGACCTCTGGCCTTCCCGCGCTCGCAATGATCTTTCATCCCAACTTACAAACCAGATATGAATTTGATTGTCAGGGGCGTTCGACTTGGGGAGGCCGGCCGGCTTGGGTCGTGCGTTTTGAGCAACGCAGCGGCCAGAACAGTTCCATGCTGACGTATCAGGTGGGAAAACGCTACTATGCCGTCGGTCTGAAAGGGCGTGCCTGGATTGACGCGGCAAACTCCCAGGTCATGGCCATGGAATCCGACATTATGCGTCCCGTTCCGGAAATTCACCTTGTCCGCGACCACCAGCTCATCGAATATGGCCCGGTTCATTTCCAGAATAAATCGCTCGAGCTGTGGCTCCCCAAGAGCGCAGACTGGTACTGTTCCCTGAACGGCAAGCGCTTCCATCGCCGCCACACGTTCAGCAAGTTCATGCTTTTCTCCGTGGACGACAAGCAAAACATCAGCGCGCCTGTTGTTGTGCCTGCGGAAAATACTCAACAACCTTCCGGCAGCCCGCCGGCAACCTACTGAACGCGAACTTCGCCTGAACTCTCCAATCCAGCCCGCGCTTTCTGCTTGTCTTCTTTCGTTTGCGGTGATATCAAGCGGCGATGATTCCTAAATACATCGCAACGCTCGCCGTAGCTGTAGTGCTCGTGGCCCTTGCCGCTTCGTCGTTCCAATTTGCCGCGCGCTCGCAAGTTTTGGCTGGACAGACGGTTGACGAGACCTTCACGTTGGAGTTCACCTTCGATGCGGACAGCACGCATACCTATAAGATCAACCCTGGACTAAAGTCTGACCTGGAAAAAGGGATTACATTTGTAGCCGAAGGCCCTGTCCGCATCGTTTCGTCCAGCGTGGAAATTACGCCGCAAGACGTTTCCTGGACTGAAAACCGCACGAACTACACGTCGCCTGGCGCGGGAATGGTGGCGCTGGTGAAGTGGGACACTCCACCGGATTCCGCGAACGGAGCTCATGGCCTCATCTACATCCATTTTCCAGATATCCCTGCGTTGGGCTCTGTCGGGCCAACATTCCATTCCGGCGGCTACCAAAAGGACGACCAGGGCCGCTACGTTCTCCGCGAGGTGAATACGTACCAGAACGCTTTTCTGGTGGCGCTGGCGCGCTTTTCGATCGCGTTGGCAGTTGGACTGCCCGTGGGCGCCTTGCTGCAATCCATCTTCTGGGCTTTCGTTCTTAAGAAGGAAAAACGCGCTCGCCTCGCAGCATTGCCGCCGCAAGGACAGGGCTCCGAATTACCTCACACTTTTTACCCCAACCCTATCGCCGAGTGGAGTATCTGGACGCTGTTGTTCGGCATCTTCTCGGTCTCGGCCAGCCTGATTGCGGTCATTTCCGTCGCTGACGGATTTATGAGCTCTTCGATGATTTGGATCGCCTACAGTTTCGTCGCCGTCGCGACGATCGTCGGGTTGATTGCCGCGTACTTTACGGGGCGATCGGTGCTGACCGTGCGCGTCGAATCGAGCAGCATGTCTTACGTACGGGGCCGCGGCGATTTGCAATGGATCACCGTTGGATGGAATGAAATTCTCTCGCTGGCGGAAAAATCCCGCACGTACAGGGGAACCACGCGCTACTGGCTGGAACTCCAGTTCAGGGATAACAGGAAGAAACTCAAGATTGGGCACGACATTCAGGAATATCCACTGCTCAAACAGTTGCTGTTCTCTGTGTTCAAGTCCGCCTAGTAGCGATATGCCCGAGAATCCGCCGCTTTCCTTTTTTCAACGCGCTTTGGGAGCCATGGGCTTTCGCAAGAGCGCCATGCGGCGGCAAGCCTTCTGGGACTGGTTTCAACGGAATGAAGAAAGGCTTTTCACGTTCCAGTCTCGCAGCGCATGGCAGGCAATCAACAAGGAGACGGCGGCCGAACTGGAAAAAGTCCATCCAGACCTCACCTACGAGTGCGGCGGGGTGCAGGAGAATGGCCGCCGCGAATTCGCCATCGGAGCCAACGGCGACGCAACCCTGTTCCCCGAAGTGGAAGCGCTCTGCGCCGTGGCTCCTTCGCTTCCTCGTTGGAACATTGTCAAATTCCGGCAGCCCCGCGAAGCCGCGGACCTCGCCTTTCACGCGACGCTTGTGGAGGCTCGATCCCTCAAGGTCGCCGCGAAACCCGGACGTTACGGGATCAATCTCGTGATTTACGTTCCCGGCTACACCGTGGCTGAACATGAAGGCTACCGGAGAGTAGTCTCGGAAATGCTCGTGCAAGCTCTGGGTGAATACGACCGGGCCACACGTATTGATAAGGTAGAATTACAGACGGATGACGCGCGCAAAGGCAAGACCTGTTCCTTGCTGGAACTGCCCCACGCTCTCGACGCGATTTCCCCACGCAGCTAACGATGTTTACGCGGTCTTGGGGTGGCACAAAGTACAACGTAAGTTTCCAAGAAGGAAGAAACCATCGCGCAGCTATTCAGAGCTGCCTTTTTACCCTCGAGCTGTCTGTGTCTGCGCTACGACTTCTGCAAGCACCGACAATGCGCGCTCGCATCCGGCGCGGTCCACATCGCAATGTGTGACAAATCGTACGGAGTATGTCGCCGTGTCCAGGGCCCAAATATCTTTCTCACGAAGCAAATCGCAGAGTTCGACGGCGTTCTTGCCTGTCCCCTCGCAATCGAAAATCACGATATTGCTACGCACTTTGGCAGGATCAACCTTCAGTCCTCGTATCGCAGCGATTCCCTTTGCAAGAACCTGGGCGTTCGCGTGATCTATGTGCAGTCTCTTCGGCGATTCCTCCAACGCAAGAAAGCCAGCCGCTGCCAGCACGCCTGCCTGGCGCATCCCGCCGCCAAACATTTTACGGTAAATGCGAGCCTTCTCGGTGAACGCCGCCGAACCAACGATCATTGATCCTACCGGAGCTCCGAGACCCTTTGACAAGCAAAACATCACGGAATCGAGATGTTTCGTCATGCGCGCAACGCTCTCGCCGAGAGCCGTGGCAGCATTAAAAATACGCGCGCCGTCCATGTGCACTTTGAGACCCGCATCGTGAGCGTAGCCGCAAATCTCATCGACAGAAGCCGTCGGGTATACCGTTCCACCCCACATGTTGTGGGTGTTCTCGAGACAAATCAGCGCCGTCTGCGAGTCGTAGTAAATTTTCGGGCGGATGACGGCCTCGATCATTTTCCACGAGAGAATCCCCTCTTCGCCACGCGCGATCCGCGGCATACATCCGGCTATCGCCGACATGGATGCCAGTTCATACAAATTAACATGGCTTCTCTCATCACAAATCACTTCGTTCCCGTGATGCGTCAAAATCTTGATCGCGATTAAATTCCCCATGCAGCCCGTCGGCACAAAAAGCGCTGCCTCTTTGCCAAAAATCTCCGCTGCCCTTTTTTCCAAACGGTTCACCGTCGGGTCTTCGCCATAAACATCATCCCCGACCTCAGCTTCGGCCATCGCCCGCCGCATTGGATCGGTAGGACGCGTAACCGTATCGCTGCGCAAATCCACAATGTTCTCAACGCGCATCACGCTGTCCGGATCGCTCAACATCCCGCTCTTGGCAATTGTGCCCACGTTTTCTGCTCCCTCTCTGACACCGACGGCAGCGGCGCAACGCCGCTGCTACATGGATTCTCTGCGTGCGCAAACCGTTCCGCTTACTTCATCAATCCAACAAAAACTTCATTGGAAACGCTGAGCTTCCCCGCAGCCAGCCGCACGAGATTGCCTTCTTTCTCTACCAGCCCAGCCGCTTCCATGGGCGCAAATCTTTCTCCAAGCGCGATTCCATACTCTCGCTCGATGCGGCCGACATCAATCCCGTCCAACTGCCGCAATCCAAGGAACAGCTCTTCTTCAAGCGCCGCGGCAGCAGTAACCACTTCATGCTGTTCAATCGGCAATCTTCCGCCCATAATCGCGCGCCCATATTCGGCAGGGTCATGCGCATTCGCCCAGCGTTCCGTACCGCAAAACGAATGTGCTCCGGCACCAAATCCCAGATAGGGCTCGCGCCTCCAATACTTCAAATTATGCCGTGACTCCAACCCCGGCTTGGCCCAATTGGAAATCTCGTAGTGGTGATAGCCCGCCGCGCCCAAGAACTCGCAGGCCGTTTCATAAAAGTTCGCCATTTCATCGTCGCTTGGTACAGAGCCCGCACTGTACCGCGCACCGCCGCTTAAGAGTTCTTTGCCCAAACGGCTACCTTCGTCCACCTCAAACAAATACACGGAGACATGCTCGGGCTGCAATGCGCGCAATTGCTCCAGGGAATCCTTCCAACTCTCGGCCGTCTGAAACGGCAGCCCTGCAATCAAGTCAAAGCTGATATTCCGAATCCCCGCTGCCCGCAAAATCGGCGCCGCTCGATAAACATCCTCCCGCCGGTGCAACCGCCCAGCCGCCGTTAACTCCTTGTCCGAAAACGACTGCACTCCAAAACTCACCCGGTTAATCCCCGCCGCGAACCACGCTTCCGCTTTCTCGTCAGAAACCGTTTCGGGATCGGCCTCCAATGTCACTTCGCTAAATTTCGCAATAAAAGTCTCCCGAATCGCGTCCAGCATCCGCTGCAAAAGGACCGGTTCCAACAGACTAGGCGTGCCACCCCCGATGTAAACCGTATCCACCGATGCTTTCCCCAACTCCTCGGGCAACTTCACTCCCGCCGCCGCATCCAGATTGCGAAAACCGCGAATCTCCCTGCAAACGGCCTCCACGTAAGGCGAAAACCGAGCCGCCGACACCACTCCGGTATGAAAATTGCAATACGTACACTTCGTCTGGCAAAACGGCACCTGCACGTAGATCCCTAAACGCGCCATAGCAAAACTCTAGCACACCCTCATTTCCCGCTTCTCCGCGAACTCCCTGCTCTGCGTGTTGAAAAAGTCTTTTACCCCATTAATGCCGAATCCAGCGCCGTCGAATCATCCGGCCATCACTTTGACCCAAATCTTCCTCTCTCGTGGACCGTCAAACTCACAAAAAAACACACCCTGCCACTGCCCCAAAGCCAACTTTCCTTCCTCAACAAAAATTACCTGCGAAGTACCCGTCATCGCCGCCTTGGCGTGGGAATCCGAATTCCCCTCCGCATGCCGATAAGGACCCGCGTGGGGCACCAGCCGATCAAACACGCCTTCCAAATCCCCTGCGACGTCCGGATCAAAATGCTCGTTGATCATGACGCCGGCGGTGGTGTGCGGCACATAGACATAGCAAACTCCCGAAACAATGCCCGCTTTCGCAACCGCGCGCGACACCTGATCTGTCAGGTCCACAAGTTGTGTTCGCCGCTGCGTTCTAACCCGCAATACATCCATCATGGCCTCTCGATCTTCTGAAAAGTCTATCATCCGCCCACCTGGCAACTCTGGTTCACCTCCAGTCCATTCTCAGTTCATCCAGAGTGCATTGTTCCAAATCGCCGAACAAGAGAAAGTGTGCATCGTCGTTAAGATATAGAGCGGTTCGGGCAAGTTTGGGGTGAATCGCTGAGTCGGCGAAAAACGAACGGGGGAAGTCGTGCAAATCAAATTCAAAGATAACGCTCGGAAGTGGATCTGGGGATTCCTGGCTGTCGTGGCATTGTCCCAACTCTACTTCGTCAAAGAACTTCTGGCCGTATTCACGCTATTCACCATCGGCTTCGCAGCCATCGCGTTTGTGGTGATCAGCCTCTACACACTCCAGCACGGTCTGACTCTTGCCGCGTCGCGCCTCGCTGACCTGCGCCAGCCAGTCATCAACCTGGTTCCAGTCAACACGCAAAACCATAAGGCGGCGTAGCCCGCGTCTTTACCATTTTCGCCGTATGGCCGTCCGCAGGGGCAGGGTGTAACGATTTGCCTGTGAGTCGCACTACGCAGAATAGGTAGTTATGAGCAGGAACGATTACGAGTTTCAAAAGCGCCTCACCACTCGAGGAGGGACTCGGCTCCCAGCCCACGCCCCCCCCAGCGTGCCGCGCTTCAGGGAGCCATCTTGCAAAGGAAACCAGCCTTCTCACGCCGTTCTATTACCCGGCTACCAGCATCTGAGGATATCTGGCTCTGCTGGCGCTGCAACGGCCGCGACGACGTGTCCCGAATTCTGGACATTAGCAGCGAAGGCCTCTTCATCCAGACTCCTCACCTGGGCGTTAAGGAGGACATGCCCGCCAAACTCGACTTCCTCGTCCAGGAGGGTCGCATCCGAGCTGACGCCGTGGTTCGGCATGTACGACGCGGCAATGGCCTTGGCTTGAAGTTCACCTCCCTGACGGAAGAAGACCGCTCGCGCCTAAAGTCCCTATTGGCCCGCCTCCGCTCCCGCTGACAGCGATCTGCCTCGCTGCGGAACCGGGCGGAGCCCCAGCCTCACTGTAATGACGGGCCAGCAGACGTGGCGTACAAGCTCTTTCTTTTTTTTACACGGCCCGGAGCTAACTTAGGGTATCCGCAAAATCTTGTGCTCGAACATCTTTTTGCTTCCCGCCAGCCCCTGCAATTCTTTCAGCCCGGCCATCCCCCATTGAGCCAAAAACGGCAAGAAGCACAACTCCCTAGATTGCAGCGTCTTATGCGGGTAAAGCAGCGATTCCAGGAACTCCTGATGGGCTGCGATGAGTCCTTCCTTAAACGTTTGCGCCTTTCCCGCCTTGCGCTTCAGCTTCTCTAGTTGAAAAGCGATTTTCTTCCGAGCGGTCTCCACCGCCCCGCCCAGCGTCGGATCCAGCCGCACAATCTGCTTCTTCAGCTGCGCCAGCATCTTTTCCGATTCTTTCACGCTCTTGTCGAAATTTTTCCCAAGCGCCTTCGGCACCCTTGAGGTTTCCATCCGGCGGCGCAGTTCCTGGGACCCGCGCCAAACATCCTCGACTTTCAATCCGTACCGCCGCAGCAATTTCTCCACCTTCGCATCCAGTATCGTGAATGCGGCTCGCGGCAAAATCACCGGCATACGTCCCAGCACTTTTCGATAAACGACTTCGGCTTGCGCAAAATAGGCAATTTCTGCCGGCCCCGCGATGTACGCCACCGTCGGGAGCAGGTGATCCTGTATCACAGGGCGGAAGAGTGCGTTCGGACTGAACTTTTCAGGCGCAACGTTCACCGCACTCATTAGCTCGTCTCTGGTCCAACTGCGGCCTCCGCAAATAAATTTGTCGACGCTCATCGAGATGGGCTGGCGAGTCCCAGTCTCCATGCTGAAAATCAAAGTGCTCCGCGCCGTAACCTTCACCTGCGCCCCATAGCCCGCTTTGTCCAGCTCTTTGCCACGCGCAAGCAAAGCGTCGTTCAGCGCATCGCGATCTTCCACCGCTTTTTGAAGAACCGCGCCGGCCACACGATGCAACCGCGCATCCAGGGGATCAAGCAAGATCAGGCCATGCTCGGCAAACAAACGTGTAAACAATTTCCCGAACGCGCTTCCGTAAGTCTCCTCCGCCCCATAGCTTTCGCGGAAGATAGCTGCAACAAATTCTCCACCCGCAGCGATGAGGATTTTCTCTCCCTCGTGCACCAACTCCTGCACCGCAGGGCCCAACGTAATTCCTCCAACGGGCTTCCCCGCCTCGCCGTTTCCTGGAAGCTCATATCGCGTCAGCTTCCCCTGGTGGAACCAGGTGGAAGTACGCACTTCGTCGAGGTCATGGTCCTCGGTCGCCATCCAAAAAACTGGCACGGCATCGATTCCGGCTTGCGTCAATTCCTGAGCGATCTGAATCGCGCTGACCGCTTTGTAAATCGCGAACGCCGGCCCGCTGAACAGTCCTACCTGCTGCCCACTGACGACAGCCACCGCACCCTTTGCCAAGCGGTTTAGGTTTTCACGCGCAGCTTCCCCGCACCCAAGCGCCGCGTTCTGCTCTCTGAGAATTGCCGCTACTTCCGATCTGCGTTCGTCGGGATAGCCCAGCGAACGAGCTACTTTTTTGATGGCCGCCAGAGTGGGTGGATGTCCGTAGAATTTCGCAACGCTGGAAAAATCATCGAGGAATTGAAGAAACAGCTTGGACTGATGGGGCAGTTGGCGAAACGGCAGGGCTCGACATTCCATCGGGAATTAGATGATACCGACGCCCTTTCGTCACAGCAAATCTCGGCGGGCTGCACACGCAGGGCTTTGCGCCCGAACAAGCAGCCCACTCTAGGTCCGCTCCTGTGACTTAGACGGAGACGGCGCCGGAAAGGCGTGCGGGCTCGCGCGCCTCCACCCGGGCCACCAAATCCCGGATGGCTTTCTTCTGCTCTTCCTGCAGGGGCAATAAAGGCAATCGCGGAATGCCACCGCGATATCCACCCAGGTCCATCGTGTATTTCACGCCGGCAATTCCGCACTGCGCGACAATCAGCTTGGACGCCGGAGCAATCAAGCTTTGCAGCTCACGCGCCCGCTGCAGATCGCTTTTCTGCATCGCCTCAAAAACCGCCAGGCACAATTCAGGCATCCCGCTACCCAAAGCGAGGATGGCCCCGCGCGCGCCAAGCGCCAGCGAGGGAAACATCATGCTCGCCGAACCTACCAGCAATTGAAAGGAAGGCGGCGCCGATCCAAGTATTTCCGCAGCGCGTTGCACCACTCCCGAGCTCTCCTTGATTCCTATGATGTTGGGATGCTCCGACAGAGCAGCGACTTCGGGCGCTTCCAATGCAATCCCGGTAAACTGCGGCACGGAATACAGCAGCACAGGAATCGGTGAAGCGTCCGCGACGCGCCGGTAATGCGCGATATATACATCCGGCTTGTAAACCGTTTTGTAGTAGTACGGCGTTTTCACCAGCGCCGCGTGGTAACCAAGTTCGGCGGCGCGCTTCGTGCGCTCAATGGTTTCGGCGGTGGATTCTGCCCCCGTCCCGGCGATCAGCCGCTTCCCCGGCGCGGCCGCTTCCTTCACGGTTGCGAGTACGGTGTCTATTTCCTTTGCGGAAAGCAGCACAGACTCGCCTGTCGAGCCGATCGCAACGTAACCCGCGAGGCCAATCTCGTTGTACTTGAGGATGTTGTGCTTCAGATCCGCGAGCGAAACGGATCCGTCAGCGGCATATGGCGTTGTCAGCGCCGGATAAACTCCGGATAAGTCCATGTTCGGTCTCTCAGTCTCCCGACCCGCTGCTACCCGAAGCAGCAAGCTGGCCACGATGCAAATCCTGAAGCGCCGCAACTTCCGTTCCCTGATCGAGCAGCGCGCGAATGCCGCGAGCTGCCGCATGAGCCGCGGCAAGGGTCGTGATACAGGTAATGTTGTATCGAATCGCCGCGCGGCGAATCGATTTTTCGTCGTAGAAGGATTCGCGGCCCAACGGCGTGTTGATGACCAGATCGATTTTTCCCGTCTTGACTAGATCAACGATATTCGGGCGGCCCTCGTTTACTTTGAAAACGGATTCCGCTGGAATGCCCGCCGCTTCCAGAGCAGCAGCCGTGCCGCGCGTCGCAAGCAAACGGAAACCGAGATCGTGCAATTCTTTTCCCAGGGAACCGACATGTTTCTTGTCCCGATCATTCACGCTGAGGAAAATCGTTCCCTTGCGTGGCAAACGCTGTCCCGCGGCAAGTTGCGCTTTCGCAAACGCCAATCCGTACGAAGTCGAGATGCCCATTACTTCGCCGGTCGAGCGCATTTCCGGTCCAAGAATCGTATCGACACCGCGGAATTTATTGAACGGAAACACCGGCGATTTCACCGAGTAAAATTCGTGCACCGCAATTTCGGCAATTCCGTTATGCAGCACCACCGGAAGATCCATGCCCGCAAGTTTTTTACCGGCCATCAAGCGCGCCGCAACTTTGGCCATCGGCACTCCTGTTGCCTTACTGACATAGGGAACGGTGCGCGACGCGCGCGGATTTACTTCGAGCACGTACACCGTGTCGCGCTGAATCGCATACTGCACGTTCATCAACCCAATGACTTTCAGCGCCAGCGCAAGGCGCTTTGTGTATTCGCGGATGTGCTCAAGAATCGCGGGCGACAAACTGACAGGTGGCAGCACACAGGACGAATCGCCAGAATGCACGCCAGCTTCTTCGATGTGCTCCATGATCCCGCCGATGACGACATCCGTTCCGTCGGCAAGCGCATCCACATCCACTTCCGTCGCTTCTTCCAGGAACTGATCAATCAATACGGGCCGCGCCGGCCCCATCATCGCCGCCTGGGCAACGTACTCCTGCACGGTGTTCACATCGTATGCAATCACCATGGCCCGGCCGCCGAGAACGTAACTCGGCCGTACCAGAACCGGCAAACCGATTTCGCCGGCAACGCGAGCAGCTTCTTCCGGGATCAACGCGGTGCCGTTCCGCGGCTGCGGAATTCGCAGTTTATCGAGAAGTCCGCCGAATCGCCGGCGATCTTCAGCTAAGTCGATGGACTCCGGGGCGGTGCCAATAATAGGCACACCATTGCGCTTCAACTCCTGCGCAAGATTCAGCGGCGTCTGCCCGCCAAATTGCACAATGACGCCCTGCGGCTTTTCCCGTTCCACGATGGCAAGCACGTCTTCGAGCGTCAGCGGCTCAAAATAAAGCCGGTCCGACGTATCGTAGTCCGTCGAAACAGTCTCCGGGTTGCAATTCACCATGATGGTTTCGAAACCATCTTCGCGTAGCGCGTAAGCTGCATGGCAGCAGCAATAATCGAATTCAATTCCCTGTCCGATGCGGTTCGGCCCGCTGCCAAGAATCATGATCTTTGGACGCGGCTTGGTGTCCGATTCGTCTTCGTCTTCATAGGTGGAGTACATGTACGGCGTGAACGATTCGAATTCCGCCGCACAGGTATCTACACGCTTGAAAACGGGACCAACGCCATAGCGCGCGCGCTGCAGCCGCACGGATGCCGGAGTGCTCTTCCAGATTTGCGCGAGCTGCTCGTCGCTCGTACCGTGACGCTTCACTTCTCGCAAAAGGTCTTTCGAAGCTGTCTCCACGGTAACCGAAGCCGCGCGCCGGTTCATGGCCACGAGCTCCTCGATTTGATGGATGAACCACGGATCGATTTTCGTCAGCTCAACAATTTCTCCGGCGGGCAAGCCTTTATCAACGGCCGTGAGCAGCCAATGTATACGGTCCGGGCGAGGCGTCGCCAGTTTTTCGCGCAGCAACGAATCCGGCGTTTCGGCCGGCGCACGCCAGGGCGTGTGTGGTTCCAGCGAACGAATTCCCTTTTGCAAAGCCTCTTTGAACGTGCGCCCAATGGCCATGACTTCGCCGACGGACTTCATCTGTGTTCCCAAAGTGCTGTCTGCGCCGGGGAATTTTTCAAATTGCCATTTCGGAATTTTCACAACGACGTAGTCTATCGTCGGCTCGAAGCAAGCCGGCGTTTTCTTCGTGATGTCGTTGGGAATTTCGTCCAGCGACATTCCGACCGCCAGTCGCGCGGCAATCTTCGCAATGGGGAATCCGGTAGCCTTGCTGGCCAGCGCGGAGCTGCGCGAGACACGCGGATTCATTTCGATGACGGTCATCCGCCCATTTTCCGGATTGATGGCAAACTGCACGTTCGAACCGCCCGTTTCCACGCCGACTTCTCGAATAATCGCCGCAGCGGCATCGCGCATTCGCTGGTATTCCTTATCGGTCAGCGTTTGCGCGGGCGCGACGGTGATGGAATCGCCGGTGTGAACCCCCATCGGGTCAAAATTCTCGATGGTGCAGATCACCACGAAATTGTCGCGGTGGTCGCGCATCACTTCGAGCTCGTATTCTTTCCATCCAAGCACGGACTCTTCGACCAGCGCTTCATGCACGGGGCTCATGTCCAATGCGTGCGAAATGGCTTCGCCAAACTCTTCCTTGTTGTAAGCGATGGAACCGCCCGTACCGCCCAACGTAAACGACGGCCGAATGACAAGCGGAAACCCAAGCTGGTCGCAAAGGCGCAAAGCATCCTGCGCGTTGTTCACCAGCGCCGAAGCCGGAACCTCCAGCCCAATCTTCCGGCAGGCATCTTTAAACCAAAGACGATCTTCGGCGACTTTGATAGCCCGAAGCGACGCGCCAATCATCTCGACTTTGTGCCTCTCAAGAATCCCGCTCTCCGCCAGCTCCACGGCAAGATTCAAAGCCGTCTGCCCGCCAACGGTCGGCAAAAGCGCGTCCGGCTTCTCGCGAATCAAAATTTCTTCGAGATATTCTTTGGTGAGCGGCTCAATGTAGGTACGGTGAGCCAACTCCGGGTCGGTCATGATCGTTGCCGGATTGGAGTTAACCAGCACAACTTCATAGCCCTCAGCGCGCAGAGCTTTGCAAGCCTGAGCGCCGGAATAGTCAAATTCGCAAGCCTGGCCAATGACAATCGGGCCGGACCCGATGATCAAAATCTTCTTGATGTCTGTGCGTTTTGGCATTGTGCGTTAGAGTACCGTTGTCTGCTCCAATATGAAAGACGCGTGAGTTCTCACAGCCGTGCCGCTGCGCAAGGCGCTCATCTGCTGCTTGCGCTTCTCCATGTCTTTGCGGTCCAGCATCTAGCTGACGGCAACCGTCATGGATCTTGTGAGCTGAAGCTTTCCTTTCTCAAGCGCGTACTGCAACTCAGGACATTTTGTCGTGGATCTCTTGTCCGGCACGTAACGAACTATAATTTCGTACTCGGCGCCATTGATGCTCGCGACCAGGCGGTAATCTCCGGCATCCATTTTTTTAAACTCAAAGCTGCCGTCGCCCCGCGTCTGGATTAGGGCCAGAGGCGGCGCCGATCCGCAGCAATCGGATTTAATCTCCGGCGCAAACAGTCGAATGCGTGCGTGGGCTATTGGAGTGACCACCTGCCGCGACGAATTCGCAGTTCCCTTTTCCGCCACGTAGGTAATGCTGACCAGTTTCCCGCACATCTTCTCAACCTGAGGCGGCTGATCCGTCTCAGGAGATTGAAAGTGTGGCACCCCCAAGAGAAGAAGTGCAATCAGCAAATGCACAATCACCGCGCTTGCTCCTTCATCATGTCGGTGAATTTAGCGAAAAGGTAGTGCGAATCATGTGGGCCCGGAGACGCTTCCGGATGGTATTGCACGCTGAAGAGCGGCAGCGACTTGTGGCGCATGCCTTCGTTGGTGCCATCATTGAGATTAACGTGCGTGATTTCGACGTCGCTCGATGGCAGGGACTCGGGATCGACGCAAAAACCGTGGTTTTGTGCGGTGATTTCGACCTTCCGATTCAGGAGATTCTGCACGGGATGGTTCGAGCCATGGTGGCCGAACTTCAACTTGAAAGTCTTTCCGCCAAGGGCGAGCCCGCAGAGCTGATGCCCGAGGCAAATACCGAAAATGGGTACGCGCCCAAGCATCTTCTGAATATTCTCGACTGCATAGCCGATGGGCTCGGGATCGCCCGGACCGTTCGAAAGAAACACGCCGTCCGGTTTCAGGTCGAGCACTTCTTGCGCCGAAGTTCGGGCGGGAACAACCCAGACGTCGCAATGATGATCGATCAGCAGCCGCAGAATATTCTGCTTGATGCCGTAGTCGTAAGCCACGACACGAAGCTTGGGCGTCTCCGAGTCCCGCCCCGATTCGCCCATGGACTCCGACCACGGCGGAATCGTCAGTTCGATCGAGCTTTTTTCCCATCCGTAAGCTTTTTTGCAACTGACCTGGCTGGCGAGCTCCTGCCCCGCCATGCTGGGCAACTGCTTGGCTTCGTGAATCAATTGATCCGCAGGCGTGCCGTCCGTAGCCACAACCCCGCGCAGCGCTCCGACATTGCGAATGTGCCGTACCAGCGCGCGGGTATCAATGTCCCAGATGGCCGGTATTTTATGCCGGTTCAAATAAAGCTGCGCCGTCTCCGCCGACCGCCAGTTCGAGGAAATCTGCGAAAACTCGCGCACGATGAGCGACTCGATGTAAGGCCGCGTGGCCTCTTCATCATCTAGATTTGCGCCGACGTTTCCGATGTGCGGATAGGTTAAACAGACAATCTGGCCCGCATAGCTTGGGTCCGTAAATACTTCCTGATATCCAGTGAGGCTGGTGTTGAAAACAACTTCGCCGCCGCGGCGTGTGATCGCGCCCGCGGCACGGCCGTTAAATATGCGCCCGTCTTCCAGAGCGAGAGTGGCAGGTCGGTGCGGAACTTCGGTCAGGTTGTCCTCCAAAAGTAATCATCAAAGTCTGCCGTTTACTTCGTGCTGGCTTCCGTAGTCGATAGCGATCCGAAATGGTCCACCGGCCAGTAAGCAAACACCGCGCGCCCGTAAATGTATTTGCTTTCCACCGGCCCAAACACGCGCGAATCGTTCGAACTGATGCGGTGATCTCCCATCACAAAATATTTGTCTTCCGGCACGCGCACCGGCCCGAAGTCGCTCATGTCCTCGTACTGAACCGGCACGTACGGCTCGTCAATCGCGCGCCCGTTGACATAAACAATGCCTTGGCGGATTTCCACGGATTCGCCCGGCAAACCGATCACGCGCTTGATAAAAGACTTCGAACGGTCGAGAGGATACCAGAAAACCACAACGTCGCGCCGCTGAATCGGCTCGAAGCGATACACAAATTTGTTGATGAAGATGCGTTCCTGGTCGGAAAGAAGTGGCGCCATGCTTGTGCCTTCAACTTTGACCGGTTGATACAGAAACACGATGATGACCAGCGCCAACCCGATCGCGATCAGCAGATCGCGCGTCCAAACACGAATCTCATTTCTCAAGGAATGGATTGCCGAAGGCGCCGGCGCTGAAGGTTCCGGAACCGGTGTAGCGACAGTTGGGTTCTGGTCCGTACTTGGCATTTTCTTGTTGCTCTCTATTTATAACACGGGCGTCACAAACGTCACAAGCAGCGCCAAATTGGATTTGCGCGCCCCGCGAACTTCGCTATGGCAGTGCTCTTTACTTAAGATAGTTGCCCCGCTTCGAGCGTTGCCTGCAACTGTCACGCATACCCTCTTCTACGACTGGTCCGGCGTCAAAGCGTAATTCACCATAGCCAGCGCAGCGACAACCGCCGTTTCCGTGCGCAAAATGAGTTGCCCAAGCGAAGCCTCCTGAAATCCCGCAGCACGCGCCGAGTCAATCTCTTCGTCCGTCCAACCGCCTTCCGGCCCAATGGCGAGCGTCGCCCGCCCCGACTTCACACCCACGAGAACCTTACGTAGAGACGGAGCATCTGCCCGCTCGGAGAGCATCACGCGAAACGAATCTCCCGGAGCGCCAAAGGCATGTCCTGGCTTCGCAAGCGCTTCTAGCACAGGAACGCGTAGTCGCCGCGACTGCTGGCTCGCCTCCAGCAGGATTTTCTTCCAGCGCTGCGATCGCTTTTCAGCGGCCGCAAGCAGGCCTTTTTCGCTGCGCGCTGCCGCAAGCGGAACGATGCTTCCAACACCAAGCTCAGTCGCTTTCTCGATAGCCCATTCGAACGCATCGAATTTCACGACGGAAAGCAGCAGCGTAACCTCTGCCGAAAGCTGCGGCCCGGGCAACGGCTCCAAAAGCACGAACTCAACTCGGTCTCGTCCAACCGACTCAATGCGCCCCAGCCAGGCCTCCGTCCCATCGCTCAATTCGTAAAGCTGATCCTTTTGAGCCCGCAGAACGTGGCCCAAATGATGCGCGGTGTCCCCTTCGATAACAGCGGAAGTTCCTTCATATTTTTCAACGAAGAATCGGCGGCGCACGGCCTGATTCTATCGCAACGCCACGTCAAACAACTGAATGTTCTTCCGCGGATAGTTCCCTTAGGCAGGATTCGAAGACTGTGTGCACGTGGCGTGCAGCATAGCGGCGAGCTAGCCGAAGATGTCTTTCACTTTGTCGAAGATCGTCGAATTTCGGTCCGCCGGCTTGTTCTCGACCTTCATCGTGCCGTCCAGTTGCTCTAAGAGCTTTCGCTGTTCGCGTGTGAGTTTGGTGGGCGTGAGCACACGTACGTGATAGTAAAGATCGCCTTTACCGCCACCGCGTGGATCAGCAAGTCCCTTCCCCTTGATGCGAAAGACCGCGCCGCTCTGCGTGCCTTCTGGAACTTTCAGTTTTTCCTCGCCGTTGAGGCCCGGAACTTGCAACTCGGTGCCGAGCGCCGCCTGCGTGACGCTTAGCGGTATCGTGCAATAAAGATCCGCCCCGCGTCGCTCGAAGAAGGGGTGCTCCTTCACTTCGAGCACAACATAGAGGTCCCCAGGAACGCCGCCGTTGGGGGCAGGTTCCCCCTCGCCGGTTACGCGAAGCCGCGTGCCCGAATCCACGCCGGGTGGAATGCGCAGTTCAATCGTTTTCTCCCGCTCGATACGGCCCTGCCCGCGGCAATCCGGGCAACGCTCGCGAACGATTTGCCCGGCGCCCTGACAAGCCGGACAAGTCCGGGAAATCGTAAAAAATCCCTGCTGGTATGCCAACTGGCCTCGGCCTGCGCAAGTCTGGCAAGCAATAACGCCAGTTCCCTTTTTCGCGCCTGTGCCATTGCAGGCTTCGCAGTATTCCTGCCGCGGTAATTTGATCTTGGTCGTAACACCCGCCGACGCTTCCTCAAAAGTCAGCGTCATGTCGTAGCGCAGGTCGGAGCCCCTCTGTTTGCGCTGCCGGCCGGTACGACCCGTAGAGAAGAGATCTTCAAAACCAAAAAAATCCCCAAGAATGTCATGGAAATCGCGAAACACCGTGCTGTTGAAGTCCACGCCGCCACCGCCCGAAAGCCCCGCGTGGCCGTAGGTGTCATAAACTTGGCGCTTCTCCGCATCGCTCAGGATGCTGTAGGCCTCCGTGCATTCTCGAAATTTTACTTCGGCTTCTTCTTTGTTCTCTGGATTTCGGTCAGGGTGCCACTTCAGCGCCGCTTTGCGATACGAGGATTTAATCTCCTCGACCGAAGCGGTGCGCGTGACACCGAGCACCTCGTAAAAATCTCTTTGATTACCCCTGGCCATGCAATCCCCTTGTTTCACCTAAATTGTCTTGCCTAAATTGTTTTGGCTAAATTGCTTTCGTTAAATTCAGTTCGCAGCTTCCTTGGATGCGCCGCCCGGATGAACCGCTACGCCCACCATCGCCGGGCGTAGAACGCGTCCGTGGAAAACATAACCCGGCTGAAAAACCTGCAAAATCGTTCCATCCGCGTGGTCTACTGTTTCGGTGCGGTCCATCGCCTGGTGCAGATGCGGATCAAACGGCTTGCCGAGCGGATCCATGCGTTCGACGCCAAGCCGCGTGACCGTGTCAACAAGCTGCCTGTAAATCAATTCGAAACCCTTGCGATAATTTTCGTACTCGGCTTCGCGATGCGCTGCCAACGCATGCTCAAAGCCGTCAATAATTGGAATTAGACCTTCCACAATCCGCGCCGTATGCCGCTTGGCATCGTCGGCGCGTTCTCTTTCGATGCGCTTGCGGTAATTGTCAAAATCGGCCTGCCGGCGCATCAACGTCTGCCGCAAATCATTCAAGTCGCTGGCCAGCTTTGCAACTTCCGCATCGGCAGAGGCGGAATCCTCCTCCATCTTGGCCCTCTCGGCTTGATCTCCTGCAACGTCATGCGCTGCGTTCTCCGGGTTGAATGGTGAGTCCTTGTCGGGCACTTTGCTGCTTCTCCTCTTGAAAAAGTCTTTCAAATTTTACTCAAAGCTTCACTGAATAGCTGCGCAACGTACGCGACAGCGGTCATGGCGCGCTCGTAATGCATGCGCGTCGGTCCAAGCACTCCGAGGGAACCCTGCACAAAATCGTTACGCATGTAGGGCGCGCTGATAATGGCCAGGTTGTCGCCTGCCTCGGCAATCTCTTTTACGCCAATCTGCACGTGTACCGGCTCCGGCGTTTCTATGCACGCATTTAAGACGGTCACAAGCCGGTGTTTCTCCTCAATGGCCTCCAGCAGTTCGCGGAGCTGCCCTTGATTTGCAAACTCGGCCGCGCCTACGATTTGCGCCGTGCCTTCCACGTGAACCTGGCTCCCCTCGCCTTCCCCAAGCATCGCCGGATCGCATAACGTCAGCGCGCTGCTTGCCAGACCTTCATACTGTTCCCGGTCCGTCGCAAGTTTCTGCAACAAGTCGCCGCGAATCGCCTCGAGAGTCCACCCCGAGTAATGGCGATTCAAAAAATCAGCGGTGGCGTCAAGCTCAGTCTGCGAAAAAGGCCGGCTCGGCCGCAAAATCTTGTCGCGTGTATGCCCGCCTGGCGAAATCAGCACCACAACGACGCGCCCATCCGGCAACAGCCACATCCGTGCGTGCTCAAGAACGGTTCTGCCCAGCGGCGGCGAAACAATAATTCCGAGCCCGTTCGAAACTTCCGCCAGGACGTGCCCAGCTCGCTCCGTAATTTCTCCCGCCGTTTTCGCTCCGCTCATTTCCCGCTGAATCCACTTCCGGTCGTCTACGTTAAGCGTTGCCTGCGAAGCAATCTCCTGCGCAAAAAAGCGGTACGCCGCCGAAGTTGGCACCCGCCCGGCCGAAGTGTGCGGCTGAAACAGAAACCCGCCATCTTCGAGATCCGCCAGCACGTTTCGAATCGTCGCCGTGCTCAAAGTCTCTTCGTATCTCTTCGAAATCGCCCTCGATGACACCGGCTCACCGGTTTCGATATATGTTCGAACCAAATCAGCAAGGATTTGGCGGTTGCGCCGTTCTTGTAAGGCAGGATTCCTCATAGCAGCACTCTACTCCAACTGCCAGCGAGCGCTATCTATATTGTAGAAAGCGTGTCGAGTGCCGTCAACGCGGGTCGCCAGGTTGCGTGCCCGGAAAAAAACGAGGTTGCCCGTTTGCGCGTCGAAAAAAAGAAAAACGAAAAGAGACGAGTGTCCCTTGCTGGAGCGGCTTTCTCTCGCGCTTAATTATTGTCGATTTGGGCGCGCTGGAGCTTGTCGGAATAATCGATGTAGATCGTTTTCCACTCGGTGAAGAAATCGATTGCGGCGATTGCCGCTTCGCGATGCCCGTTGCCGGTTTGCTTCGTGCCGCCAAACGGCAGGTGCGTTTCGGCGCCGATCGTTGGCGCGTTCACGTAAACGATGCCGGTGTAAAGATCTCGCGTGGCGGCAAAGGCCTGATTCACGTTGCGCGTGTAAATCGAGGCGGACAAGCCGTAGGGCACGCCGTTTGCAATTTCGATAGCTTGATCGAATGATTCGAACGGAATCACGGAAACCACCGGCCCAAAGATTTCCTCCTGCGCGATGCGCATTTTCGGCGAGCAATCGCCAAACACCGTTGGCGCGTGGAACCAGCCCTTGTCATAAATGCCGCCGTTCAGGCGATTCCCGCCCGCCAGCAGCTTTGCGCCTTCGCTCTTCCCAATCTCGACGTAGCTCATCACTGTTTTGAGCTGCTGCTCGTTAATGCACGGCCCCATATCCACGTTCGAATCGAGTCCGTTGCCAACTCGCAAAGATTTCGCGCGCTCCACAAAACGCGATACGAACTCGTGGTAAACGCTCTTGTGGACCGCAACGCGGCTGGCCGCCGTGCACCGCTGGCCAGTCGTTCCGAACCCGCCCCAAACCGCGCCGTCCACAGCGAGATCCAGATTGGCGTCGTCCATCACAAGGATGATGTTCTTCCCGCCCATTTCCAGGCTGCAATGCTTGAAATCCGGCGCGCAAGCCTGCGCAATGATGCGCCCAACTGCCGTCGAGCCCGTAAAACTCACAACCGGCACTTCTTTGTGCTGCGAAAGAGGCGCGCCAGCATCAGGCCCGTCCCCGCTCACAAGATTCACCACGCCGGGAGGAATCCCAGCTTCCGTCAAAACCTGCACGAGGTTATACGACGACAGCGGCGTATCTTCGGCAGGCTTCAGAACCACAGTATTGCCACTGATCAGCGCAGGCATCATCTTCCACGATGGAATCGCCATCGGAAAATTCCACGGTGTAATCATCCCGCATACGCCGACGGACTGCCGGACGCTCATGGCAAACTTATTTGGCAATTCCGAAGGAGTCGTTTGCCCAAACAGCCGCCGGCCTTCCCCCGCCATGTAATACGTCATATCAATCGCTTCTTGCACGTCGCCGCGTGTCTCTGCCAGGACTTTGCCCATTTCGCGCGTCATGTCCTTGGAATAATCTTCCTTGCGCTGCAAGAGCAGCTCCGCGGCGCGATACAAGATTTCCGCCCGCTTGGGCGCAGGCACCAAACGCCATTTTTTGTAAGCCTCTTTGGCGGCCTCGACAGCCGCGTCTACATCCTCGCTCGTCGAAGACACAAACATCCCAATCAACTCGTCGGTGTTTGCGGGATTGAGGTTTTCATAGGCTTTGCCGCTGCGGGATTCCACCCATTCGCCGTTGATAAAATTCTTGAAAACTCGTGGCGCACTTGCCGTAGCCATACTTCCTCCTCCAATGAGCTTGCTGCGTCGGTTTGTAAGTCTCTATGTGCTTGCGGGTTTGATCTAGAGGTCGCACCGCGTGGAACGTCAATTCTACCGTTGGACACAAAAGCGGTCAAATTGAAGGGTAGAAGTTGATGTGCGAGTCAAAAGTCAAAAACCGTACACCTACGTCCTCGACTCGAGTCTCCGAGCTCCAATAATCCTCGATCGCACAAAGGTGAAGGCGGCGTCGAGCCGCCGCACTCCACATGGTCGTTCCGCGTGATCCTTATGGAGTGCGGCGGCTCGACGGCGCTTTCTTTTTACCTGTATCTGTAAGTATCCTTTCAGCGAATGTCGGACCGGCCGCATGCTCCCACTCAGCTTCTTAACAGCTCCGGGGCATACATTGTCGCTAGGGCGACTTACAAGAAAGAGCCGCATTTCCGGTCCGCCGCGCGTTTGACATTTCTCTGCCAGCAACTCCTGGATATTGCGCCTCGGTATGGATGGAAGCTGGAAGCCTGGTCCGTCTTCCCAAATCACTACCACTTCATGGCGATATCGACGGCTTGTCCTGGCCAGAAAAAAAGTGCCCCCAAAAAGAAAACGTCCCGGCATCCGTCTGCCGGCAGCCTACCGCCCCTTCGGCCTCTCTTGCTGTGAACTTCCGCATCCCAACTTAGGACTAAACCATGAAAAACAGAAAGCCCAATGCGGCATTGCTGTGGAAACAAAATGAAGACCTGCTTGCGCCGCGGCTCCATTTTTCCAGGACCGACCGTACGGTGTACTCGCATCTTTTCCGGCACAGCCGGCTGGAAGGCAGGACCAAGTTCCGGTTCTCGATTGCGTGGCTGGCGCGTGGTGTGGGCCTCTCGATGAAGGCGACGCGTGAGTCGGTGCGGAGCCTGGTCGCGCGCGGGGTCGTGGATTTGATCGAACGGAACCTCCGGACCCAGCATGTGATCTGGCTGCGGCTGCCGCTTGAAGTAAAGCCGGTTCTCGCGAAGCCGACGGGACCACCGGAGCCGACCAAGGTGGCAATCAACATCGAAGAAGAGGGTTTCCTGCTGAAACAAAGCCTGCGCTGTGCGCTCCACGACCGCGACGGCGGCAACTGTTTTTACTGTATGCGGCGCACCAGGGAACGCAACTGGTGCCTCGATCATGTAGTGCCGCAGGCGCCAAGGCGGCAGCAATTCCTACCGCAATCTGGTGTCGTGCTGCGCGGAGTGCAACTCGAGTAAGGCGGAGCGGCCCGCGAGGAGTATTTGCGGAGTTGTATCGGGAGCGGCGTTTGGATGCGCGGGAACTGAGTGGGCGGCTGCGCGCGCTGGATGAATTGGCGGCCGGGAAGCTCCAGCCGGTGCTTCCGGAACAGGCGCAAGCGGAAACTACAACCTCGCTCCGCAGCGCAACCCCCAGACCCGTGTCATGCGGAGTGCAGCGAAGCGCCCCGACCGTCGCATCTTGGCAAGAGCTCCGCTGATCGAGCAAGCTGTCATGACTACGTGATGTGGTATTCCTGCAAAAGGGAGATGATAGTCTGGCGATTAATACTGAAAGCATTCCACACGGATCGGCACCAATTGTTGATCGCCATGTCACGCTTAGGCCCGGTAGATGCTGCGAGCACATCGGCAACCGTCATACTGCCCCGATCCTCGGGCACCTGCAAACGCGGCCATTCTCGTTTTCTGCGTCCAAGTTCCATGTGTACTCTCTGAACCTGGCGGCCTGAAAACTGTTTTTCGACGTGGAGATAAAGACCAACCAACCCGAACACAACGCCGATCGGCTTGCTCTCGTCGTTGGCGGTTTGCACCGCGAACGCGTCCACCACGTGCTGCAGGATAAAACCGGGACGACCGATCGTGTAGGCGTACACCTCGTCGTATGCGGCGCGCACGGAATCCATATCGAGAAAAGTCTAGCAAGAGACTTGAGCACCGTGTGGTTGCGTCGCTCTCTCCTGGTCGCGCAGGATTTATTACGGTCCGTCGCTATTGATTGACTTGAGCATTCCAGCACATTAACGAGCGTTGAGTCCTATGGTCTTGGATCTGGCTTAAGGCGCTTGGCCAATCACATTCTTTCCTTCGAGGCCGAAATGTCTCGCCGCGGCTAACAGATGTGCGTCATTAGAATAAATGATGCGGAAACCCGCCTCGGACGCGGTCGCGAGGTGAATGGCATCCGCCGCGCGCAAAAACACAGTTGCCGGCAGCTTCTGATAGACTTGGCGGATTCGCAAGAACACTTCCTGATCTTGCGCAAGCCACTGGAATGCGCCTGCCTCGATGTGCGCCCGCAACTGGGCCAATAAGGCACCGTAAGCCGCTGGCCGGATCACCCCTTCGCGCAGCTTGCGATGAAACGCTGCCACCATTTCAGCCTGCCCGTGGGTCGCCGAGGCCACGTGGTCGGTCGCTGCGAGCACGCGCACCGCGTCGGCACCGGGATCTTGGTAATAGAGACGGACGAGATAGCTCGTATCGAAATAGATCACGTAACCCTGTGGTCTCGCTCTTCGCTAATGGTCTCTGTGGAATCGGTTCCGCCGCGAAGGTATCTGCGTTGGGCTAGGAAAGCCTGCGTAAACTTGGGATTTGCGAAGAACGGTTTGGCAGGAAGCGGCGATGCCGACACGATCTTGGCAACGAGACGTCCACGTTCGGTGACGTAAACTTCACCGGCTCGTGCCCGCCGGACCCACCGTCCTGTAGCTTGGTGAAGTTCGCGGATGGTGATCGTTTTCATGTGACTCATTGTGTCACATTGTTGCAAACGAAGCAAGAAGGAGCTGTCGATTTTGACCGATTGCGTTATTTTGAGAATTGAGAAAAGGGCGTGGTGGACACGCTGCAACGGGAACGTGTCCTCCCTGATCTGTTCGTAGCATATTTGTTGGCGCGAAGCATCAAAAGCGAAGAGGATCTGGTGGACCAACTGTTTAATTCCAGCGAGAGGAGATTAGCCCGCACTCTTCTAATGCTCGCTCACTTTGGGAAGGATGGGATTTCCTGAATCCGTGGTTCCGAAGATCAGTCAAGAGATGCTGGCAGAGATGGTGGGCACGACCCGGTCGCGGGAAAACTTTTTCATGAGCCGGTTCCGGAAATTGGGGCTCATTGACTACGCCGGGGTTGCAGAGGGAGGGTGACAGGTTCACAGTTCACTTCTCAACGCCGTTCTCCATGATTAGCGAGCCGGATCATGCCATTTGGGTCGAGTGGTTATACGACGATCCGGGGCAGTCGCTGCGCCAATAGAATCCAATGAAGCAGGCAGGTTCCCTATCGAAACGGCCACAAAACGGGTAGCATTGGGTTCAGCCTTGGTGTTTAGGTGTCACGCGCATTTTGCACGGCAACGGAAGGAAACGATGCTTCCTCCCCAGACTCGAGATTTGGCGCAGCGCCTTATTGCTTATGAAAGCGCTGCGGGAAAAATCTCCGAGCCGACGAAATTAGCGGCCTTTCGCGTCTGCGAGACTTTGCGCCAACCTCTCGCTGCACTCGCGGGAGTAGATGGTTTTCGCTCGCTCCTTTCTCGTGCTCTGACGTTGGCCAGGGCGGAAGCTCCCAGTCTTAGCGCGGTGCAGGTCGCGGCAGATGGGTCCTTGCAGGGGCTGGACGATCTGGAGCCGCAAATTGACAAGGACCAGGCTAGGGAGGCAGGGGTAATTCTCATTGCCCAGTTAATTGGGACGCTTCTCTTCTTCATGGGCGAAGGTGTCACGTTGCGGCTGGTGATATCTGAGGTTTTTCCCCACCTTGGGTTCCTCACGACGAGCCGCGTACCCATCGGTTTTGAAGCGATCCTGAACGAAGTCGATCAACTCCAAAGCGTCAGTGCGCGTCTCGATGAACTGGCGGAGCAAAATCCGCCCGTTACAGAGGCGCTGCTGACTATCGCAGATAATGTTCGCAATGCGGCCGCCGTATTGGCAGTCGTAGCGGTCGTGAAAAGCCCCAAGCCGAATTGAGTGTGGTGAGCGCGTTGGGGAGAAGGAAATAGTGAGTCTTCCAGAGTCGCGATATTTGGCCCAGCGCCTTCTTTCTTGCGAAGCCGATGCGAGCAAGAACTCCGAGACATCGGAGTCTGCCACCCTTCGCGTCTGTGCAAAGCTGCGCCAGCCCCTGATTACACTCGCGGGAGTTGCCGGTTTTCGCTCGCTTCTTTCTCGCGCGCTGGCTCTGGCCATGGTAGAAGTTCCCAGTCTTGGCGGGGTGCAGGTCGCGGCGGATGGGTCCTTACAGGGGCTGGACGATCTGGAGCTGCAAATTGACAAGGACCAGGCTAGGGAGGCAGGGGTAATTCTCATTGCCCAGTTAATCGCGCTGCTTCTCACTTTCATCGGCGAAGGTTTGACGTTGCGTATGGTTCAGGATGTGTGGCCGGAGGCCGCCTTCGACGGCCGCGTTTCCGAGATGGAGAACAAAGCTTGAGCACAGCAGATAAAGTGAGAATCAACAAGTTGCCGACCGGGGTCCCGGGTCTCGATGAAATTCTGGGCGGCGGCCTCCCGGAATTTTCTTTTAATATCATCGCGGGCGCGCCGGGAAGCGGCAAGACCACGCTGGCGCACCAGATCATGTTCGCCAACGCGACGCCAGAGCACCCCGCCCTGTATTTCACTATCCTCGGCGAACCCGCCATCAAAATGCTGCGATACCAGCAACAGTACACGTTCTTCGACCAAGCCAAGTTAAACAGAGCCGTCCGCTTTATCAACTTGAGCCAGGTTGTGTTGGAGAAGGACCTAGACGCGGTCTTAGAGGAGATTACGAAAGAGGTTGAGAAGGCGAGCCCCGGCATCGTGGTGGTGGACTCCTTTCGCACCGTTGTGCGCAAGGCGCTCGGTGGCTCAACCGAAGTGGAACTGCAGTCCTTCATTCAGCGGTTAGCACTGCTCCTGACCAGCTGGCAAGCCACGACTTTTCTGGTCGGAGAATATGTCGAGGGTGAGATCCGTGACAATCCGGTATTCACGGTTTCCGATGGCCTCTTGTGGCTCTACCAAGCTCCGGAGCGAAATTCCATTGTGCGGAAGCTACAGATCGTGAAGCTGCGCGGACAGGCGTCCGTACCCGGGCTGCACACTTTCCGCATTACCCCTGACGGGCTACAAGCCTTCTCGCGCACTCTTGGGCTGGCCGGACAAGCAAGGAAGATACCCAGCAGACGGCGCCTTTCCATCGGAATTCCGGAATTGGATAAGATGCTCGGGGGGGGCATTCCCCAAGGAGATAGTGTCCTAGTGGCAGGGGCTTCGGGGACTGGAAAATCGGTCTTGGCAACGCAATTCATTGCCGAGGGTATACGCCAGGGCGATCCGGGAATCGTGGTGGTTTTTGAAGAACGGCCGCAAGAGTATGCGGAGCGGGCCGGCAGTTTTGGTCTGGATTTGAAAACGCCGCGACATGACGGGAAACTCGAAATTCTCTACCTCCGTCCCCTGGACCTCTCGGTTGATGAAACCATGCACGAGATTCTGGCCGCGGTCCAGAAGATTGGCGCCAAGCGCCTGGTGATTGATTCGCTTGCGGGCTTTGAGATGGCGTTGGCACCCGGCTTCCGCGCGGACTTTCGCGAATCGCTCTACCGGATGATAACCGCCTTGACCGGAATCGGCGTGACGATTCTAAGCACGGTTGAGGTGAACGAATCTTTCACAGAATTCCCGTTCAGCACCTACTCGATTTCCTTTCTCACCGATGACATTATCCGGCTTCGGTACGTATGCATTGACGGCCAGCTTCGCAAGATCATGGTCGTTATCAAGATGCGCGGTGGCAACCATAGCAAGGATATCCGCGAATATGAAATCACCTCCAAGGGTGTGGTTATCATTGGGGAACGCCTCACGGATTACCAAGGCCTTATCACAGGGATTCCTGAACGTTTGAACCGATCCGGCAATAATGAAGAGCGCCCACATAAGGTGAAAGCCAAAAGCAAAAGCTAGAGGTAATCCGGGATAACCTAATCAACGTGGGCCAGTCGCCAGATTCTGCGAAGCTTTGGCGGCTGCATTTTCGAGGGGGCGCGTCCGGCCGCGGCGGCCGAAGCCACGCAGCTCGGACGGGGAAGAGAGCGCGTGGAGCAGGTGGACGCCTTTGGGGGGCTTTGAATTTGCGAAATGCCGATGGAAAAGCTACCGGAATGAAAGTCAAGAGGATGCCCGGAATCTTGAACATTACCATTCTAGATCTAAGCCGTTGCCAAGTCCCGATTTGCTCTGCCACTCAATGAAACTCTCATCCTAACCATTTGCTCTCTCTAGACACGGGTATGGTTTACGAATCTTACAAAAGCAAACGAAATGGTAAATAAATTGAAGCCGTCTCAGCAGGGAACGAAAGTCAAATCTGAACTACTCCCGTTCCCAGTCGCTCGCGGTAAGGACTACTGAGAACGTTGCAGTGATCGGCTCAGCCGGCACATTTTGTGCGAGGGTAGAGTTGTCGGCAACTCTTTCGATGATGCAGTATGTTCAAGGACAATTTGTAGGAGCTAACCCATGCTACATCAAGCGGCTGCGAATCCTACGCAATACAACTTTGATGCAATCGCCAAGCTGGAACATGACGCCTTTGATCGCCGGACTTCTACTGAGCGACTTAGCGACAGAATTACAAAACTTGTCGGCAATACGGGATTCCTTCTTGGCTCATTTGATTCTCATCTTCGGCTGGAGTCTGGTAAACCTCCGCGTGATCCCAGGACTCAAAGCGTTTGATCCATTTCCTTTCGGCGTCCTAGCGCTCGTGGTCTCTTCGGAGAGCGTGGTTTGACAATCTTCGTGCTAATCCGTCAAGGTCGAACGGCTCGCCAGGCCGAACGACCCCGAGATGTCTCGATGTGAACAGACATATGCCCCTACCTTTCTTAAGATTGTAATTGCGAGGAGCCCGGTGATTCTTCTTCGGATGAACCAACAGGTTCCTCCAATCTGGGAGGCATCAAATGGAAACTCTATTGATCGTTCTTCTCGTTTTGTTTTTGCTCGGTGGCGGTGGTTGGGGGTATTCCCGCTGGCGGAGGAACTAGCGCCTTCTTTACTCAGCCCGCGATCAGCGCGACCACTTCCGGCAGCACCATCCGGGAACGCTTAAGCACAGCATTTTCGGACTCAATGTACAGGTCAGGATGATCAATGGAATTGAACTGCGAGAAGTGAGCATTGCAGCTCTGAGCGCAGCTCCGATTGCACTACGGCTTTTCTTAGGTAGTCAGCAGCCGCCAGCCCAGCCGTGCTCCTGTCGAAAACAGATCCTCCGGAGTTCCGTGCCCCATGTGCATTGCCAACATGCGCGAAAGAAGATCTGGTTTACTTTCCCAGGCCCGAATCACCCGCCTCCGAAGCCGCGGATTGCGATCCCGCCACAGCATCAGATTGCCCATGCGAGTAGCGCCCTTCGCGAGTCTGTGATGTTCTTGCTCGTACTGTTCGAGATCGCCCGCAGCCATTGCATCGACCAGCGCGGATGCCTGCCGCAATGCCAGACGGATTCCGTCGCCGGTGATTGCATCCACGCCCCCTGAAGCGTCGCCAACCAAGGCTAGGTTCCTTCGCTGTACGTTGCAGAGCGTGCGCATGCACGTCACCGCACCCCTTTCCGGGCTGTTCAGTTGCGCGCCGGATAGATTTTCCCTGAGATCCGGAAATTCACAGAGGGCTTTGTCAAAAGATGCATCCTCCGGGGTCGCCGACAATGTGACGATACAGACTTCTTCCCCTCCAACCGGTGTCACATACGCCTGGGCACGCGTTCCCCAGTGAACTTCGACATAGCTAGACCAAGGTTTTACCCGATAGTGCCTACGGATGGCATGTCGCTGCTTGACCGTTTTTGTTTCGATTCCGCTCCAGTGGCGCACGCGAGATCCTTGCCCATCCGCTCCCACAATCCAGTGGGCGTGAACTTTGCCATGAGTGAGCCGAACGGAGTTTCCGTCAATTCCGGAGATTGGGGTCCGCCACAGCAGTTGTACACCAGTCTCTTGCGCTCTCGCGACGAGTCGCTCATGAAGCACGGTTCTTCGCAGACCGACTCCCAGGTCTCCAGGAAAATCGGACCATACGCGCGCATCCTTCTGCATAAAACAGATCCCGCGGAGTCTCGCGCCGTCTGCGGGATCGATCTCCACTCCTAACCCCCGCAGCGCCGCGAGTGTCTCTGGCAGCATTCCCTCGCCACACGGCTTTTGGATCGGAGGCGCGATGCCATCCGCGACGATTACCTGGAAGCCTTTTTGGCGCGCAGCAATCGAAACCGCGAGCCCTGCTGGTCCTCCGCCAATGATGAACACATCGGTCGTGCAGCGTGAGACATCCACTCTCTCACCCTTCCTTATCGGCCGCCGGCCAGGCCGGCAGCTTCTTCCGGCCTCGCGTTCGTATTGCGGGTTAGGCAACGTACTGACACATAAGGTCCGGGAGAACCGATTAAGTAAGTAATCTGTACTTCTCACTCAAGTAAAGCGAGTGCGAAATGTTCTCGTTACGCCCCTGGAGCGCTATCTTCCATCGTTCCCCCAAAGGCATCGGCTCTGCGGTGCAATTCGCCAGCAACGAGGCGGTAACCTTGCCTGGACGGCGTTTCCTCTGAATGCACTTACGCCGCGTGAGTGCAATTCGTTAAATTGGTTTTGGTCCACAGAGGGACCTCTTCCGGCAACATAGGCATCCTAGGCTCTCGGCTCTCGCTCCGTCTGTTCGGTTTGGCACGCTAGACTTCACGCCGGAAAACGTCGGTCCGGCAACCGCACGTTGCTAAATGCGTCGCAACCTGTGCGGAATGAGGCTGCAGGGATTTCATCTCCATTTCATAATTGTTATATGAAGCTCAAGACACATAGAAAAGAATCCAACGCCGAAACGCACGCCAGCGTGGAGAAGGAATTGGCGAAGCCGCGCATGGCGAAGTCCGCACGCATAGCGGAACTAAATCTGGATCTCACCCGAATTCCAGAACAGCCGAGCACCTCGATGGTCGGAACCGTCGACAAGATCATTCCGTCTCCGCGTCCAAGGCAACCGGAAAACGCACGGATTGCCGTTCATGGCCCGGTCCGCAGGAACCAAGATCTACGCATTGAAAATACGTTAACAGACGAAAATGGCGATGAGGTGAAACTCAAGAAGGGTGCTCACGTCAACGTTACCGTCGCGGCGAGAGACTGATCCGCCGCAAATATGTGAAGATAGACAACGGCACCACGTGAGAGAGTACTATGAGCTGCGCTCAGGGCCAAGAACATGCCAGATGAAGAGTGGATCAAAACGATTGAAGGCAGCAGAAAAGTAAAATTCATCTACCAGGAACTGCCGGGAGATGGAGCATTTATCACGGCGCAGATTGAACGGCATGAGGTGGTCTATTCGGTGGTGCTGACCAAGGCTAAGAACCCGCTTAGCCGTGAAGATGTAGAAAGCCACTTCAAAGACGAACTTTCTAGAAAATAATAATCGAAGTGTGCGAAATGGGGCTTCATGACTTCCGGCTCGGGGCCAGGATGAGTGCATGCGGCATAAGAAAATTCCTAGAGACACTACACGCGCCAACGTGAAGAAAGAAATGGCGCAACCGCGAATGGCTAGGTCCGCAAGAATTGCGGAACGAAACCTAGATACGTCGCGAATTCGAGACCAGCCAAGCACGACGATGCTCGGAACCGTAGCTAGAATCATTCCTCCACGTCCAAGCAAGCCGGAAACAGTACAGATTGCCATTGACCGCGCCGACTTTCGGCATCGAGATCTCCGAATTGAAAATTCACTAACCGATGAGAATGGCGATGAAGTGAAACTCAAAAAAGGTGCTCACGTCGAAGTGACCGTCGCAGCCAAGAACGTAAGCCGCCATAACTAAGGCCGTCTGCGGCTGCGAGAGGTTTGGCTAATTGATGCCCTACCTCAAATCATGAATTTTCCCTGGGAGTCTGACTATGCTATCCTAGTGTTGTGACCCCGTTTGTTGCTCCCTCGTAGTGTTCCTGTTCGGCCATGAAGGGGTGCTTTATGCGACGAATCGCGAGTTCAAGCAGCATAAAACCCAAAGGAAAATCCACGGAGAAGCTCGCTTTCGATGCCCAAACCTTTCTAGATTCTGCCGGGGTGGCGAGAAAAGTCAAAGAGTTCAAGAGCCCGGAGGCCATCTACGCTCAAGGTGATGCTGCGGGTAGCGTAATGTATTTACAGACTGGCGGTGTGAAGCTCAGCGTCCTTAACGAAGTCGGCAGAGAGGCGGTCGTGGCTATTCTGGGACCGGGTGATTTCTTTGGTGAAGGCTCTCTAGCGGGTCAACCAGTTCGCATGGGAACGGCAACCGCGATTGTGCCCTCAACTGTGCTTGTCATTGAGAAGAGCGAAATGTTCAAGGTGCTTCACGCGGAGCATGGCCTGTCCGACCTGTTCATCAAGTTCATGCTGGCGCGGAATATCCGAATCGAGGCTGACCTAGTCGATCAGTTGTTCAATTCGAGCGAGAAGCGGCTCGCCCGCACTCTTCTATTGCTTGCCCGCTACGGCAAACAAGACCAACCTCACGGAGTCCTCCCCAAAATGTCGCAAGAAACGCTGGCGGAGATGATTGGCACAACGCGCTCACGCGTCAATTTTTTCATGAACAAGTTCCGGAAATTGGGCTTCATCAAGTATAACGGCGGGCTTCAGATCAATACTTCTCTTTTGAGCGTGGTACTGCACGAATAAACACCAACACGCTTGTTTTACGCCGTAAAGGCGCAACCCAGCCGTGGGGCTTCATGCAGGACAAGTTTCGCAGCTAGATAGAGCGAGTGCGCCGTATTCTCGATACGCTCCTGGAGCGCTATTTTCAAACGCTCCGGTAAAGGCATCGGTTCTGCAGTGCAATTGGCCAGCATCGTGGTAGTTATCTCTGCCTCAGCGGCATAATTCTTACATGCACTCACGCAACTTGCGTGCAACTCATTAAATTCTTTTTCGTCCATGGAGGATCGCCTTTCAATAGTATCGTCATCGCATGCTGTCGTCTTGCCCTCAGTCTGTTCGGATTGGCACAATTGAGCGTGAAAGGCTCGATGTGCCGCGCGAACCGCCTCATCGTGACCTTATTTGTCCAACCGATTCAGGCATATTTTCTATGGAGGATCTTGAGAATGCCAGGTCGGCGAGTGCGGTGTAGATTTCTTCCCGCTCAGTAGTTTCTTCGAGGTCAATCTGCCATGGACGTTCGACGCACGCACGAATCGCAAGACCGGTCTTGCGCCCCTGACAGTCCCTATTGCCACACGCGTGCATCGCGCTGCCATAGGAATTACGGCGTCGAATCAGCTCGCCCAGGATGCCGCCTTCCCCAGATGCGCGCTATAGCTCAACCGGGTTTCTTCCGCGCGTGCTGTCATTCGGGCACAATCACCATGAAGCTAGAGCAGGCCGCACGTTCGGTTGTCGACTGTACTGACCATGCGAACGGCATCGGTAAGACACCACCATGCTTTTCAGTACCTAGTTGCCGTGTCCAGGAGTGGATCGCTGCGACTCACGAACTGGTGCTTGAACAAATGCAGAATGATGCCCGAAGGGAGCTATGACCAGACAATCCGATGTAATTGCTCGGAACAGATCCGCGGCCTCAGCGGTGGCGTCGCGCTGTCGCGAAGCAGGATTGAGGTTGCGATCGTGGATTCGAGGCCATTCGGAGGTACCCGTGCTCTAAGGGAGTGTGACCCAGAGAAAGTGCTCGTCGAAGCTGCCGAAGCCGTTGACTGGACTCGTCGAATGAAAGGAAAAGGAATTAACGCCGAGAAGCTTCAGATTGATTGGCCCGAGTTAATGTGCTTTAAGCGTTCTTTCACTGAGGCCGTTCCAAAACGGCGCGAAGACGGGTTCGCAAAGGCTGGCATCGCGGCGTTCCATGGTCGGGCGCGCTTCGCCGGTCCAATTACACTACAAGTAGGGGAAGAGACATTGGAGGGACGGCACTGTGCTGGCTCAATTACGCTGAAGGATGGAACGCCCAATCGGTTAAATAGACCGACTCGCATCGAGAGGCCTTTAGTCTCAATAACGTGCTTTCGAATAGAGCTAAATCGTCAGCAGACAGTACTCTGAGAAAGCACTTCAGCATCACCTGCAATTCCCTGAGACAGGTGTTTAAGTCGTATTCGGCCGCGTCCATCACGGCCCACAACCCGCCCGCCAAAACTCCCCCCCGCACGAGTGTCAGATCGACCGTAGCCCTGCGAAAGTCCGCACACCTCACTGCGACGATTCGGCTCAAAGTAGAGAGCTTACGGAGGAACCTAGAGTTTCGGGACAATGAGAGTCGATGTAGCGCGCAGTCGCGCAGTGCCCAACGTCGCACACGGCGACAACAAAAGCATTCCGGATCAAGTGCTGCGAGACTCGGCGTGGTTCCGTTCTCTTTACAGTGTTCCGCCATAGCACTGCACACGTTAGAGAGGTTTTCTGCCAGGCGGCCGCAAAGGTCGGAGGCAAGTCTAGCAACTTGAAGGGATTCAGTTCTTGAGCCCTCATCGCGCAGAGTCATAGCCTCGTTCAATTCAATGGAAAATACGAAGTAGCAGGATTCAGATTCCTTGGAATGTTTCCTGAACGCATCGAGTTGTAATGCGGGCAGAAATCCTAGCCAATCAATTTCAACGGACGAACCTGCTTTTTGGAGGATGTTGGGTCTTCCCACGCTATTCTCCCAACAACTTCGGTCGAGGGGGACACTCGCGCTCCCAGCGACGACAGTATTCACTTACATTGAGAATGATGTCAATTAGAATCTGTTCATTCAGATGTGATAAAACCAAACAGGAATCGTAACCGGGAACACTTCAATCGCCTGAGGAAATTCCCAACGGCGAAAAAGCTAACTTCGGACTTGATCTGGGGCTGGCCGCTTGGTAGCGTTATGTCCTTGTCCTGCCTCAGCTGGAACTGGACGTGTATCTTGCTGACCCACTCCCACCCGGAACTGAAGGATTTCAGCTACATCGTCTTTGTCGACTCTTCCCGTCGGTATGTGGATTGTTCCGACGATGTGTTGGCTCTCTTAGGCTACACCAGGCCGGACTTTCTTAAGAAAACGATTGACGACCTCAGCTATTGGCTCGAAGACTTGCCCGTGTTATTCAAGGACTTTGTCCGGTACGGCAAACAAGATGGGACATACATTTTGAAGCATAAAAATGGATTTCCTTTGCCAATCCAATACTGTTCCTTTGCTTTTCCCGATGGCTGCAAGGCTGCTGGATGGACGCCAATCAAAAATTGGAAGACCGCGTATCTTTCGGCAATTTCGGAACGTGACTCTGGAAAACTAGGACGTCGCATTGATGTCGCCCTCGCTGCGATTTATCGAAGATTATATGCAAACAGGGCCGAAGCCCCAGTCCTGGACTGCGAGCGGGCCGCTCTCGATGATGCGCTGTCTTCACTCGGTTTACTTAGAAAAAAGGTTCCGACGGCGCTCAACCCTGAATTGCTTGAGTTTGAGAAGACACGTTCAGCATTGCTCCGGTTGGCGGCTATAAGGCACGACCAGGATGCGATTCGAATCTTGATCGAAGAAAACGAGCAGCTAATTAACTCATCGATCGATCGGTATTTCGGTTCTATCGCTAGAGACAAAGTGTTGCCTGTGCTTCTTGACCGCATTGCTCTCAAAGCCCGCTATTACGATCCCGATACGAACCCAGGACTTTGGTTGCAAGACTCCATCCATTTAGAGTCCAAGCGTTTGAGGATGGAGCTGGATCAGTCAAGGAAAAGCAACGGTCATTAGCCTCAAACACCGGCACTCGCATACGTTGTACGGTCCAGTCATCTGTATTTCCTATAGAGGCTCACGCTCATCATCCAAACGAACTCTCCGGGCAAGGCGAGGGAATCGAACTGGCTTCCCGCACCAGAAGGCCCCATCTACCTGTTGCTGCACCTCCCGTGGGTCGGTGCCGGGCCCGGCGAAGAAGAGAGCGCCGGCGTGAACTACAGTCACCGCTCTCCGAAGGGCAACCGTCACATGCGGCGCTTACTCAATCAGACTGCTAACGCCGCCGTAAAAGCCAAAGGAAGCATCTTCGAGATCATCTATCGCCGTTGCGTCCCGCGTCTCGGGCATATCAAGCCATCGGGGTCATTGCGCATCGGACAGTGCCGTCTGATCTGGCTGATTCTGCGTCAGGGAACTCGTTACGAAGAACGGGGCCCAGCAGTCACCAAACGATCCAGATATCAGCGCACGTCGAGAATGATTCGGCAACTGCGAAATCTAGGGTATCGGATCGAACTACCGAATCCTCAAGCCAGCCAAGCACCGGCGTAGTTATTTTCGACTCTGGTTAGTTCGGATTACCGGAGATCAAGTGGTTTTGGAACCGCCGCGCTTCAGAAAAGTCGGTGCGCGTGCTCAGGGTTCGGCCTGATGACGGTGCCGGTGGCAAGGGACGGGTCGGCTGGATACGGGAAGTAAAGTTCGTTGCCGTCGGGATCGGTGACAACCATGAGCCGATAGCCCCACTGGCCGTCCTTTACGGTGACTCCTCGGCCTTCCAGGTCCGCTCGCAAGGCGTCCAGCACGCTGGGATCAAGCGAGATGAACATCAAGCCCTTACCGACTTTATCACGCCATTGCGAAGACAGAATGAGTTCGCAGCCTTGCCGCTCGATTTGAGCGACGTACGCTTTTCCCTCGTCTTCGTAGCGCCACGATTCTGTGAACTGGAGCTGCTTCACGTAAAAATCGACGGACTTGTTGATGTCCGATACGAACAGCACCGGCCGCGTGTACCATCTGTCGCTCATGACGTTCTGCTCCCTAAGCTGCGTGATCGACTTCAGTGTGTCGCCAACGCGAGGCATAAGAGTATCCGCGCGAAGTACGGAAAGAGGAAGAACGAAAAGAGAAAGGCATAGCGGCGTCACGTTCGCTTCGCTCAGTGCAAGCGAGCCGCCGTACTCCATATGGAAACCAGGCCAAATGAGCTGGATATTATCGCCGAGACGTGATACATTTGTTGTGCGCTTAATACCTCGGTTGTGTTGTGCGGTCCCTCTGGTAGCAGTTGATCTGAGATTACCCGCCTGCAGTTTTCTCCGTACGTCTCGAGCGTAATCTAAAACAAGACTGGCAATGCGAATTGCCGCGCTTGCACACCAACGTGTGTGCGCCGGGACCGCCTAGCCAGCAAGAAAGCAATACAGAATGCAAAGTTTCACAGAACTACCAATCTCCGCCTATATGAAGGAGAGATTGGCGCAAGCGCGATTCTCGATTCCTACTCCAGTGCAAGCTGCGTCTATTCCGCAAGCGCTCGAGGGCAAGGACGTGCTCGCAACCGCGCAAACCGGAACCGGCAAAACGCTGGCGTTCCTGGTCCCCATCATCGAGCAGCTTCTCAAGCACAAAACGCCAGGAATCGCGGCGCTGGTGCTCGTTCCCACGCGTGAATTGGCCATGCAGGTTGTGGCGCAATTCAACGCCCTGCGCGGAACGCAACTTGTTCCCGCCGCCCTGGTAGTCGGTGGCTTGTCCGAAGGTTCGCAACTTCAGGCTATTCGCAGGGGAGCCCGTTTGATCGTTGCCACTCCCGGACGCCTGGAAGACTATCTCGACCGCCGCCTTTTCAATTTCAACTCACTGAAAATGTTGGTCTTGGACGAGGCCGACCGCATGCTCGATATGGGTTTTCTTCCGGCCATCAAGCGCATCGCCGCAATCCTGCCCAAGGAACGCCAAACGATGTGCTTCTCTGCGACGATGGAAGCGTCCGTCGCTCACCTCGTAAAGGATTACTTGAAGAATCCCACGCGCCTTGCATTCGGATCCACACTGAAACCATCCGAAAACGTTCGGATGCAAGCGTTTGAAGTCTCCGTTGACCGAAAACAGGAAATGCTACAGCGCCTCCTATCAAAAGAAACCGGTCGCTGCCTGATCTTCTCCCGCACCAAGCGGGGCACGGAACGCATCACCAAGAGCCTCAACAACAACGGCTTCTCCGCCGCCATGATTCACGGAGACCGCTCGCAATCCCAACGAACGGCGGCACTTGCAGGCTTTCAACAGGGCCGTTACCGCGTTCTGGTGGCCACCGACCTGGCCTCCCGCGGCATCCACGTCCAGGATATCGTCCACGTCATCAATTACGATCTGCCAGACATCGCCGAGAACTTCATCCATCGCGTAGGCCGCACGGGCCGAGCCGGCGGTCACGGCGTAGCTTCCACGCTTTTCACACGGGAGCAGCGCTCGGAGTTGTTTCACATGGAGCGCACGTTAGGCATTCGTATGGAACGACTTGGCGCCGATTCGGGCGCCGCAAAACCGAAGACCGGAATCCACGTTCGACCTGAGTCCCAGATCCGGCCTGAAGCTCTTCCGACGGAAGCCTATGTTCCGGCGAAAGCCCCCATCCGATCAACGATGGTTGCGCTGCCGGGCGAAGTCTTGCAGGCACAGCTCGATAGCTAGAGTTTTAGCAATGCACGCGAACCGGTGGAATATTCCGGCGGTTCGTGCAGTCTCCTGCACAACTGGATGTTTTCTCCTTGAGCGCGCGGGCCGGTTCGTCTCATACCACCGGACTGGCCTGTGCGCCGGTCACCGGGCTCCCAGGACGGGCGTGCTCGGTTGTTAGTATTCATGGGCTGGGAGCCCAATCTGCTTAATCAGCAGAAGTCTGGTAAGGAAGAACCGGAAGCAGGAATGCTGTTGCGATTCTGTGCGTAACCCTGTAGCGCTACTTGTGTGTGGCTGGCTTCCCTGCGCTGGAATCTGCGCTCGAAGAGCTGACCGGTGGCGTCGGCGGGGCTAACCCTGCCGTCTGGGAACCAAGGCCAAGTTTCTGAAGAGTCTTTGCGTCGAGCTTGCCTGTTGGGTTCAAGCCGTTGGCTTCCTGAAATTTCTTCATGGCGCTTACGGTCGAATCATCCCATTTGCCGTTGGGGCTGCCGCTGAAGGAACCGTTTCTGGCTAGGGCCGCCTGAATCTCAGAGATGCGGGCAGGTTCGGGGGCTTTTTGTCCCACAGCGCCCCGGCTCGTTGGCCTCGTGGATTTTGTGTGCCGCGATTTTGCGCCCGGCTTGGTTCCAGACGATTTTGCTTTAGCCGAACTCTGCGCGTGCGCCGCGCCCCCACATACACCCATGCCTGCTGCGACGAGCAGCGTCATGGCCAGGTGAGTCGCTTTTCGCACTCGCATTGGTTTCAAAAAAACGGAGGGAGACTTACGAAGCGGTCTCCCTCCGATTCCATCCCAATTTATTGCTGTTGGCTGCCCTCAGCCGGAACCACACCCGACAAGAACACGGTCAAAACACGATCGCTGTCCACGCGGCGCAGCACCTTGAACACTACATTGTCGCCGGCTTTCAGCTTTCGCACGACCGCTTTGTAGTCGTCCAGGGTGTTGATCGCCTCATGATTAATTTCAGCGATCACGTCTCCGCGGGTGAAGTTCAAATCATCCGAGGCAAAGCTCGCGGGATCAACATCGGTCACAACCACGCCCTTCATCCCATCAAGGCCAATGCGTTGCGCGCGTTCTTTGGTCAGGTTCTCCACATGGAGACCGAACTCGGTCGGCGCAGCATCGCCAGGCTGATCGCTCATGCGGCCAGCGGTATTCGGGAAGACATGCGTACGGTCTTCCACAACCGCGGTGGTTTCTTTCTGCGTACGGTCGCGGACGAAAGACAGCTTCACTTTGCTCCCGATCGCCGCTTGCGCAATGGGGTTCACCAAATCGTTCCCGCTCTTCACCGGCTGGCCATTGACGCTTGTAATGACGTCGCCGCCCTTTAGACCGGCTTTTTCCGCCGGGCTGCCAGGTTCAACTCCTTCGATCACCACGCCATAGGGCGCGCCGAGCGACTTCAGCGTAATGGCATTTGTGCCAAGGTCTTCCTGGAAGCTCACGCCGATGGATCCGCGCGTTACGCGGCCGTTGGCAATAATCTGGTTATAAACGCTGATCGCGGTATTGGAGGGTAGCGCAAAGCCGACACCTTCATAACCGCGGCTGCCAGTAATGATCGCCGTGTTAATCCCGATGACCTGCCCCGCCAAATCCACCAACGGACCACCGGAATTGCCGGGGTTGATCGCCGCGTCGGTCTGCACGAAGCGCTGGAACTGATGGCCGGCGCCTCCGATGCCTGCGCGGTCCTTGGCGCTGATAATTCCCGCGGTAACAGTAGCCTGCAATCCAAAGGGGCTACCAATGGCGAGAACCCAGTCGCCAACCTGAATCCCGTCCGAATTACCAAGCTTGGCGGTGGGCAATTCCTTGTTGACATCAATTTTAATTACGGCGAGATCGGTGTCTTCATCCACGCCAACGACCTTGGCTGTGTACTTGGTCGTATCAGCGCCATCCAACTGCACTTGAATCTTGGTGGCCTGATCCACGACGTGGTTATTCGTCAGGATGTAGCCGCGCTTGTCCACAATGACGCCGGAGCCAAGGCTGCGTTCGGCTTGGGGCGGCGCATCCTGTCGGCCATCAAAAAAGCGGTCGAAGAAATCCTGCATCGGGTCGTTATCGTTGTTCTGATCGTCAGGATCGGAGGGCCGTGTACGGTTCTTTGGCTGGACCTGCGCACGTGGCTTCTTCTTACGCTCCATCACTTGCGTCGTCGCGATATTGACCACCGCTGGCTCGACGCGGTTCACGATTCCCGAAAACGAGCTCGCCGAGGGAATCGGATCCGGCACTTTCAGCGGCGTGGCATTCGTCCCGCTAAAGCTAAAACTCTTCATCGCCGATACGCGACCGGAGATGACCGAACCAATCAGAATTCCCGTTACGAGCGTAAACGCCACAAAAAAAGACGCCAGAATTTTCCGGCGCCGCGCCCAACCAAATATTTCCTTCACTTGCTCACCCATGTCGCTGCTCCTATATTTCCTGGCCGCACGTGCTCGCCCATGTCAGTCCACAGAACCGCTAACTGGATTCAGAGCTATCCCTAGTCTTAGTATAACACCGCAGATATGGGACAGTTGTCCTGGAAATTCCGTGCACCGGAATTATTACTGTCCGGGAGGACGGGTTCCTGGAACCGATTGGCAGCCGTCGTGCCCTTATTGCCTCTTCCATTTAGACGCAGGAACCCGGCATTATGTTGTCAGGCTGGGTCGAATGGGACGAGATGCACTTTCTATCGCCTATTTGCAGATGGAAACCTGGTCGATCACCCGCAGCCAGGTTCCGTCCGATTGTCAGCGAGCAACCTCAGCCGTCACCCTGCCATCCGGCAGGACCATCGAGGTAAGGGCAAGGTTTCCGCTGATTAAAGCAGTCTTCTGAACACCAAGCTCGCATTTTCGGCCAGCCGCGATCAGCTCACTGTAAAAAGCTCGAATGGCGTCTCTGCCGGCCACTGCGCGTCCGTTCCCGGAAAGCACTGCGTCAGGCTCATACCGGGCGGCCATTCCCGCCGCGTCCCCCGCGTTTTCTCTGGTAACCAGAAATCGCGCCAGCGCTTGAGGATCAGTGGCGACTTCCCTGTCGGAAGAATTCTCCATCATTACGTTCTCACCGCGATACCTTTGTTTCTAAAGCTAACTTCCCTGTGCCCGGTCGCACGTCATGCGTTCTGTTGAACCCATTGCTTCCGCCAGGCCGGCGCCTCGAAGGGATCGGCAAAATACTGTGTTTCGTGCACGACCTTGCCGTCGCGGAACTCCATCATGCTCACGGTAAAAGCCCGTTGTCCCTTGTATTGGATCGTATATTCCGTGACCCAGAGATTGCCGCTTCCGAGAATCCGCTTGACCTCAAAGCCGGACGGCTTGCCGGGATGATGACTCCGCAGTGCCTGCAAATTACTTCGCCCGAGAATTCGCTCGCCCGACTGCGGATAATCGCAAATAGAGTCGTCAGCGTAAATTTCGTGTTCTGCGTCCGCGTCGCCGTCTGCCGACGCTCGCCAATGCGCATTCAGCGCTGCACGAATTTGTTCTTCTTGCATAGGCTCCTCCGGCTGCGGTTTCGCTCTCATGCCGATTTTGCTCGTGGAATGAATCCTGGACTGCCGGTGTTCACCACGTCATTGAGCCTCTGTCTGACCTCAATGCGATTGATTTCCTCGAGCGCATCGGCAGGAAGCGCCGAAATGTTGAAATTCTCTTGCGAGTGGGCCGCGGACCTGGCCGTAGTAAGCAAAGCGGTGCCGCGTTGCACGGCCCAAGCCAGCAGCACCTGCGCCGGTGATTTTCCAACCCGCGCCGCGATTGCTGTAATGACTGGATCTTCGAGAGGCCCCGGCTTCATCCCGTGGCCCAATGGCGCAAAGGCCAAAAACACAAGGCCCTTTTCCTTGCAGAACTCGAGTAGCTCCGTTTCCGGAAGATACGGATGGGCTTCGACTTGGACCACCGCCGGCTTGATTCTCGCAGCCTCATAGACAGGCCGCAGTTCCTTCAAGGTGATATCCGACAGCCCAATGGCCCCGCATTTGCCCCGATCCACGAGGCTTTCCATCGCCTTCCAGGTGTCCAGCAAAGTCACGCCGCGGTCGTAAATCACATTGCCGTTTTCATCCCGCGGATCAAAGTCATCTCCCGGCTGAAATGCAAAGGGAGTGTGAATGAGATAGAGATCCAGATACGTAAGCTGCAGCCTGTCAAGACTTGCTTCGAACGCAGGCTCGACGCATTCGGGCCGGTGATGCGTGTTCCACAACTTGGTGGTAACAAAAATGTCCTCACGCGCGAGCCCGTTAGCCGCGAGACCCGCCTGCAGCCCCTCGCCGACCTCGCGCTCGGTCAGATACCGTTCCGCGGTGTCGAAGTGCCGAAATCCAGATGCCACTGCGTCCTTAGTCGCACTTCTCGTTATAGCAGCATCGGGAATCAACGTGCCAAATCCCAGTGCGGGTATTTGACCGGCTCCATGTCTTAGCGGAATTCTCTTCGTCCGAAGTTCAGAAGATTGAAGTTCAGGGGATTCCGTCATCGTCACACTTCCAGTTCACAGGATTCAGTCATGATTACACCCCGCGCTATCCTGGCCCCGCCCACAGCCCGCGGTCCAGTCTTGGATGCCCAAGCACAGAAAAAGGCGCATGGTCCGCCTCTGTTATTTTGTGATTGCGCCTAGGATTACCAATGTGGCGAGCGTTGCTACGTGGAGAATCACATGCAGTGTGTTCACGCGGATGCCGTTGCGTTGCGGCAGAAACGTGTGCGTCGCTCCGAACATCACCTGATACCGCGCCACACGCTCTGGCTCTGTGCGAAACAAGTACGGAATCCACCACGCCCTCAACTCGCCCGCGAATAAAAGGCCATAGCTGATCCAGAGCCACCACAGCAACCAGGACGGATAGGCTCTGCCAAGGTAGATGGCGCTGCCAGCTAGTCCAATCGCAAAGGGCGTCAAGCTGATCACCGTCGCAGCGAATAGTTTGCGACCGGGGTTCGCCGCGCGCACTGCTTTCACGTCGTTTAGCGTTCCCAACGGAATCCAGTCGTGCAGTCCCAGAAACAGCACTTGGAAACACTGAAGCGCGAACAACGCGGCCATCGCAGTGGATTGCATGACGGCCCGAGTTTACAACATTTTTTCGGTTCGCCGACTCTGTAAGCTCGACTTGCCGCGCAAGATCCTGGCTAACCGATGAGGTACGGTCCGGAGCCCACCAACACAACGGGCACGGCCCGTTTCTTGCGCACTCTTTTCAGGCCTCGCAGCACGGCCACAATGGCCATTCCGATCCAAGTCGCAACCGAAAAAACTTCTCGCCACCATTCACGGAAGGGCAATCCTTCCTGATAACGCTGAAAAGCCACTTCAGCAAATAAACCCGCGATGAATGCGGCACCTAATCCCGCGTGTGCAGGATTGAACAGTGGCCACACCCAAGGAGAGTCGGTCTTCGTCAGGGATCCTCTTGGCGCAATTTCATCAGTTCTCATGACCAGGAATTTACTCCCAAAGTCATACTTGAGTACAGTGGCGTGTGGCAAAAGCGCCGACCGGCACCGACAGCCCCCCGGATTTCTTTAACCAAGCCCTTTCGGTCTTCCCGAGTGGCTTCTTTCCCTGAGTTTGGTTCGTAATTCACGGCGCTTGTCCGGAGAGACCCATGCAATCACGACGCGTCGCTGCGATTTTTTGCGACATCAGCTTTTATCTGCGCTTCCTGTGGAACACGCAAAGCTTCGGACGAAGAGGACAAGATGGCGGCCATAAAGTCTTGTCCTGGCACGAGCTTGCATGCCAGACATACGATTTCGACAAGCTGAATTCGCTGCACACGCCGGACGGGCAAGGAATCGAGGAATCCTACCCTCAGCCGACCATGCCTGGCTTGGCCCAAAGCTATCAAGGCCTGAGGGACGCGGGAGTCCGCATTGACTACCACCCTCAGGACGCCGTGGCTGAATTGCGAGGCGACGTCGCTTGGGTCACGATTACGCTGCGCAGCATCTGGAAAACGGATACCCCGGTGGGCCGCACTATGCTTGGAGGGGGAGAGTGGCATGCAACGTTCGTCGAGAGCCACGTTCTGGTGAGAACCGCTGAAGGTTGGAAATCATTCTAGGTCATGCCTCGCAGCTTCCCGCTGATTTTGGCGTTGCCGGGTCACCGACTGGAACACGGTGCCATGGAGTTGGCGAAAGTGCCCGAGAACGGCCCCGCGGGCAAAGCAGGACTGAAATCCGGAGATGTGTTGATTGAGTACGGCGGACGGAAGATTGACCGTGACGTGGACTTCGCGGGATTAGTACATGCCTACTCCGAGGGCGAGAGAGTCATGGCCACGGTGTTGCGGGGACACGAGAAAATCACGAAGGAAGTGACTCTCGAGCCGATGAAGTGAGCTTCACTAGGATTTCTAGGATTTCT
>Ga0181531_10000128_pt1 | contig 58457 bp, 52 predicted proteins | sample PEATcosm2014_Bin_38_FD_119743 | JGI IMG/M metagenome (GOLD analysis project Ga0181531, IMG submission 119743) | Peatland microbial communities from MTU Mesocosm Facility, Houghton, MI, USA - PEATcosm2014_Bin11_10_metaG | ecosystem: Environmental > Terrestrial > Soil > Wetlands > Peat | place... | reverse complement strand
TGACGTCACCCGCGCCGCGCTGGAAGCGTTTGCCGCTGCCGCGACCGGCGGGCCGGCCTATCCGGTGAAGCTCGAACAGGCGATCGAAGGCGTCGCCGCGACCGAGGCGATCATCCGCTCGGCCGTGTCAGGCAAAGTGGAGCACGTGGAGTGATGAAGCTGCAACAGACCATAACCGTCATCCTGAGGTGCGCGCCGATGAAATCGGCGAGCCTCGAAGGATGAACGGCCCGGGCCCGTCGCCCTTCGAGGCTCGCCATAGCGCGTCGAAGACGGCGTAAACGCGCTCACGGCTCGCGCCTCAGGGTGACGGGGAACACTAACAACAAGGAACCAAAAATGGATCTCGGCAACGGCCTCGGCCTTTTGACCTATTCGACACTGGTGCATCCTGCTGACAATTGGGAGCAGCTCTGGCATTCGCTCAACACCTATGTGCCGAAGGTGAAATCGCGCATCGCCGGCAACAAATCCTTCGGCGTGTGCATCCGGCTGGCGGCGCCGACGGCGGAGACCTTGGCGGCGAGCCCGGCCGAGCGCGCCAAGCTCAAGAAATTCCTCGAAGACAACGACATGTACATCTACACCGCCAACGCCTTCGTCTACGGCCACTTCAAGGGCGACAAGGTGAAGGAGCAGGTCTACGAGCCGGACTGGCGCACGGAAGAGCGCTCAAGCTACGTCATGAAGGTCGCCGACATCCTTGCCGACGTCTGCCCGGCCGGCATCGCGCCGTCGATCCAGACTTCGCCGCTCGGTTTCAAGCCGCGGGTCACCGGCCCCGATGTGGTGAACAGCTACACCGATCACGTGCTGCGCGTCGTCGCGCATCTGATCGCGCTCGAGGACAAGACCGGCCGCACCGTGCAGCTCGCGCTCGAGCCCGAGCCGTATTGCTTCCTCGAAACCACCGACGAGACCATCGCCTATTTCCGCGACCATCTCTATTCCGGCGCCGCGGTCGAGAAGCTCGCTAAGCTCGCGCATGTGCCGATTGCCGAGGCCAACGCGGCATTGCGCCGCCATCTCGGCATCGTCTATGACATCTGCCACCAGGCGGTCGAATTCGAGAACATTACCGAGTCGCTGCAGAAACTGGTCGATGCCGGCGTGCCGGTGTTCAAGCTGCAGGAGGCCGCGGCGCTGCACATCCCGCAAGTGACGCAAGCCGCCGTTGACACGCTCAAGAAATACGCCAAGACCATTTACCTGACGCAGACACTGGAAAAGCAGAACGGCAAGATCAACAAATATCTCAACGTCGACGACGCCATCGCCGCGTTCGAGAAATCGCCGGGCGGCGAGCGCGAATGGCGCACCCACATCCACGTGCCGGTGTTCATCGACGATCTCGGGCAGTTCCGCACCACGCGCTTTGCCATCGAGGACGCGCTGCGCTTCCACAAGCAGAAGCCGCTGTCACGGCATCTCGAAGTCGAGACCTATACCTGGGACATGCTGCCGGAAAGCGCGAAATCGAACGACATCGTCGACTATATCTGCCGCGAGCTGGAATGGGTGAAGGGGCAGTTGGTGTAGCGACCGACATCGTCGTCCGCTCGTCCCCGCGAAGGCGGGGACCTAGACTGGATTCCCGCTTGCGCGGGCATGAGCCGAAGAGTTGGATCGAATTCCCATTAATGGGAGGAGAATGGCGATGAAAGTCGGATTTATCGGGCTCGGCCGCATGGGCGAAGTGATGGCGCGCCGGCTTCTCGCTGCCGGCCACGAAGTCGGCGTCTATAACCGCACCGCGGACAAGATGAAGCCGCTGGTGGATGCCGGCGCAAAGCCGCTCACCTCGATCAAGCAGGCGGCGACGTTCGGCGAGGCGGTGTTCACCATGCTCACCGACGACGCCGCCGTCACCGACGTGGTCACGCAATCCGGCGGCTTGAAGGACTCACTGCCGAAGGGCGGCGTGCATGTCTGCTCCGGCACGCACAGCGTCGCCGCGATCGAGAAGCTGACCGCGCTGCACGCCGGCGCCGGGCAGGCGCTGCTGGCGACGCCGGTACTCGGCCGCCCTGAAGTCGTGACCGCCGGCGCTGCCACGATGCTGGTCGGCGGACCGACGGCGAATGTCGAGCATTTGCGGCCGCTGTTTTCAGCGATTGCCGGACGCGTTATCGAGGCGGGCGCCGACCCGGTCTCCTCGGCGGCGATCAAGATCGCCAACAATTTCGTGCTCGGCTGCGCCATCGAGGCGCTGGGCGAGGGCTTTTCGTTGACCCGCAAATACGGCGTAGAGCCGGACGTGTTTTATCGCGTGCTGGCCGAAGGGCTGTTCAATTGCTGGGCGTATAAGACCTACGGCAAATTCATCGCCGACGAGAAATATCTGCCCGCCGGCCAGCGCGCCTTGACCGGACTGAAGGACGCCAATCTCGCGCTGGCCGCCGGCGAGGCCAAGGGCGTGCCACTACCCAGTGGAAATGTCTGGCGCGACCGCCTGGTCGGCGCCGTCGCGCATGGCGAAGGCGAGCACGATTGGGCGGTAATGGCCAAGGAACAGGCCCGCGCCAGCGGATTGGTCAAATAGCATCGTCCTTGCCGGGCTTGACCCGGCAATCTATCTCACCGGGTCTCGGCGCTACGCGCCGGCCCAGTGATGGTGGCTCAGCTAAACAGCACCTTAAAATCCTCGACGAACTTTTTGGTGGTGATCGGCTCGCGGCCGACGATGTCGACGATCGGTTTGGTGTCGACGTGGGAGAAACCGCCGGCATTGCCGATGCGCCCGATCGCCAAAACGTGCGCGACCAGCCAGTCGGGCGAGCCGCGCGACTTCATCGCTTCGGCTGCTTGCTCCGGCGTAACGCCGACATAGGCGATCTTGCGGCCCAGCACGGCCGAGAACACGTCCGTGAACTCGCCGAACGAAGTCAGGGCGCCGGTGAATTCGTATTCTTTGCCAAGATGCGACTGCGGCTTGACGAGAATGCGCGCGGCTAGCGCGCCGGTGTCGCGCACGTCGATCAGCGCCAGCCGGAAATCCGGCGTATACGGCATCACGATCTTGGGATCGGTTTTGATCGCGGCCGCCTGCCCGAGCACGTTCTGCATGAACAGACCGGGGCGCAAAATCACCCAGCCGAGCCTGCTGTCGCGCAAGCGCCGGTCGATGCCGTAGTGAGCGCGGCCGGCGGGCGCCAGCGAATCCGCTCCGACCACGGCGCGGCCGGCGGAGAGCCGCACCAGAACTTTGACGCCGGCCGCTTCCGCGGCATCGAGCACATTGTTGTTCTGATCGGCGAGCTGCGGGTTGACGGCGGTGGTCAGGAACACTGTGTCCGCGCCGGTGAACGCCTTGTGCAGCGCCGCCTTGTCGGCGAGATCGGCGAGCGCCGTTTTCACGTCCGCGCCCAGCACCTCGCGCGCCTTGTCCGCATTGCGAACGACGGCGATCGGCTGCTCCCCGAGCCCTTTGAGCTCCTTCACCACCGCCCGGCCGGTATTGCCGGTGGCGCCCACCACTGCAATCGTCATGGTTGTTTCCTTGGTGCCGTTTCCTGCCCACGCATTGAATTTTTCGCGTGGCAGCCTTGCTGCAAAATGCCCGTTTGCGCAAGCGCCGCCATGCGCTAATTGTTCCCTCGTCGTAACGTCCGCCCGTCGAGGCTTGTGCTTTAGAAAATGAGGAAACGCCGATGAGATATAACCGCCCGCAAGCCACCGCGTCCTGGGGCACCATGGCCAAGGACTGGGAGAAGGGCATCGATTATGACCGCCTGCACAAGGAGCGCGTCAAGCGCGCGCAAGCGGCGATCCGCCATGCCGGTTTAGGCGCCGTGCTGGCGTTCAACTTCGACAACATCCGCTACATCACCGCCACGCATCTCGGTGAATGGGGCCGCGACAAATTCATGCGTTACGCCCTGTGTCCGGTGGTCGGCGAGCCGCTGCTTTGGGATCCGGCGCCGCCGGCCAAGCGCCTCTCCTCGCCGTGGATCGCTGACAATGTCGCAGCCCCGATCTCGACCATGCAGGGGGGGCTACCGCCGCAGCTCGGCGTGCAGAGCGACTTCGCGCGGCAGATCAAGAAGGCCTTGGTCAAGCTTGGCATCGACAAGGAGCCGCTCGGCATCGACATTATGGAATTGCCGATGCTGCGCGCGCTGGAGAAGGAAGGCATCGAAGTCGTCGACGGCCAGCAGGCCATGCTCGACGCCCGCGAGATCAAGACGCCGGACGAGATCGAGCTATTGAAAATGGCCTGCGCCATGGTCGACGCCACCTACGTCGACATCGCCCGCGCCATCCGCCCCGGCACCCGCGAGAACGAGCTTGTTGCCATCGCCAACGATCGGCTGTTCCGCATGGGCTCCGAGCGGGTCGAGTGCGTCAACTCGGTGTCGGGCCAGCGCGGCCGGCCGCACTCGCACACCTTTTCCGATCGCATGATCCAGCCGGGCGACATGGTGTTCCTCGACATCATGCATTCGTTCAACGGCTACCGCACCTGCTACTACCGCACCTTCATCTGCGGCGAGCCGAACAAATATCAGGTCGACGCCTACGAGACCGCGTCGAAATGGATTTCCGCCTCGATCGACCTGATCCGCCCCGGCATCACGCCCGACCAGGTGGCGCAGGTGTGGCCGGACGCGCAGGAATTCGGCTACCGCGACGAGGCCGAGGCGTTCCTGCTGCAATACGGTCACGGCGTCGGGCTGTCGCTGTGGGAGCGGCCGATCATCAGTAAGCGCTACACCGGCCAGAACACGCCGCTGAAGGAAGGCATGGTGTTCGCGCTCGAAACCTGGAAGGGCGCCGAGGACGGCTCCGGCGCCGCTCGCATCGAAGAAGAGGTCGTCGTCACCAAAGACGGCTGCCAGATCATCACCAACTTCCCCTCGCACAAGCTGATCTCCTGCGGGCTCCCCGGCTGCGACGTTTGGTGATTTTTATCGCTAAAGAGAAATTCGCCTCTCCCCGCGGGCGGGAAGAGGTCGCCGCGCGCAGCGCGGCGGGTGAGGCGCTTAACCGCAATTCCGAGAGTGTGCTTACGCCCCCTCATCCCGACCTTCTCCTCCGCCTTCGCGCTTCGGCGGACTGCCGACCCGCCGAAGCTCGCTTAAGCGAGCGAAGGCGGGCCGCACGCGGGGAGAAGGAGCGCTCGTTGTGTCTCCTCACCGACTCGAAAATGGTATAGGATGTGGACGTTGCGTATCGCTAAAATTTGCAATTCAACAGCTGTCCAATCAACACTTGGAGGTCATCATGAGGAAGGTCACGCTGACTTTGACGGCAGCGGCGCTCGCGTTGGGAGTCACGGCATTGGTCGCCAATGCGCAGACGCAGCACGTGGGTGCGGCCGGGCTGAACGGGCAAGCCCATAATTTTACGCCGTTCGTCCAGAAAACCGCCTGCGACGGCCGCACCGGCGGCCACGGCTGCGGCCCGGGATGGGTCTGGAACGGCAACCGCTGCGTCCGCTGCTGACAGCGTTGCTTTCACGAGCAGCATCTCACGATGCAGTTGAGGCCGCCGTTTGGCGGCCTCTTTTTTTGGTCACCCTCTCCGGCAAGGGGAGACGAATGCGAGAAGCGTCATTGCCGACCGATGCGCGGTGGTGACGAGGCGCTGGGACCGCTTGCTCGCAATAACGCACATTTCTGACTATATCTGAACAAACATCGACCGAGGAAACGAAGTTGCCCCACACGCCCGTCACCATCCTCACCGGCTTTCTCGGCAGCGGCAAGACGACCTTGCTCAATCGCGCGATGCGCTCGCCGGCGATGGCCAATGCCGCGGTGGTGATCAATGAATTCGGCGAGATCGGCCTCGATCAGGCGCTCGCCGCGCAGTCCGACGACACCATCACGGTGCTGGAAAACGGCTGCCTGTGCTGCACCGTGTTCGGCGATCTCGTCGTCACGCTCAACAACCTTTATCACCAGCGCGAAGACGGCGTCATTCCGCGCTTCGATCATGTGGTGATCGAAACCTCGGGGCTCGCCGACCCGTCGCCGCTCATTCAAGCGTTCTTGTCCGATCCGACGCTGGCCGGGCTCTATCGCATCGGCACAGTGGTGGCGACGGTCGACGCGGTCAACGGGCCGGGCACGCTCGATAACCACATCGAGTCGGTGCGGCAGGTGGCGCTCGCCGACCGCATCCTGGTCACCAAGCTCGATCTCATTGATCCGGCTAAGGCGAAAGACGCCGAGGCCGAACTGATCGTGCGGCTGCGCCGCCTCAATCCGGCGGCGAAGATTTCACGCATCGACGATCCGGCCTTTGCCGGCGACGGCATCGGCACCTTGCTGCGCGACGACGGCCTCGATCCGAACAACACCAAGGCCGATGCGCGCGCCTGGCTCAATGCCGCGGCCTACGAAGAGGCTGACGCGCATGATCACGGCCACGATCACGCGGATCACGATCACCATCATCTGCACGACCGCGACATCGCTTCGTTCTGTTTCACCCGCGACCAGCCGATCGCGCGCGAGGCGCTGCGGCTTCTGCTCGACGCGCTGCAGCAAAATCTCGGACCTAATCTTTTGCGGGTGAAAGGCATCGTCAACGTCGCCGAAGAACCAGACCGGCCGGCGGTGATCCAGGGCGCGCAACATCTGTTGCATAATCTGTCGTGGCTTGAGCGCTGGCCGGACGCCGACCATCGCAGCAAGATCGTGTTCATCACCCAGGGCTTCGACCGCGCCGAAGTTGAGGATATGATTGCGCTGCTCGATCGCGTGGCGACCCGCACCGCCGCCGCGCGGGCGAAAGCGCAGGCGCGCGAGCGAAGCGCGACGTAAGGCGCGGCGCGAAACGCCGCCAACAAACAAGAACGGGGAGGGTGAGGTGGCCAAAGCGCGATTCGATTACATCATTGTCGGCGCCGGCTCGGCCGGCTGCGTCTTGGCCAACCGGCTTTCGGCGAAGCCCGACGTGAGGGTGCTGCTCCTCGAAGCCGGCGGCTCCGACAAGTCGCTCTATGTGCGCATGCCGGCGGGCATCGGCGAACTCGGCGGGCCGAAATTCAACTGGGGCTATGAGACCGCCCCGCAGCCGGCGATGAACGGCCGGTGCATGTATTGGCCGCGCGGCCGGCTCCTCGGCGGCTCGAGCTCGGTCAATGCCATGGTCTATATGCGCGGCCAGAGCGCCGACTACGATCATTGGCGGCAGCTCGGCAATGCGGGCTGGAGCTATGCCGACGTGCTGCCCTACTTCAAGAAAGCCGAGCACAACGAGCGCATCCACGACGAATTCCATGGCAGCGACGGGCCGCTCAATGTTGCGGAACGCCCGTACAACAATCCGCTCACCAAGGCTTTCCTAGGGGCCGCGCAGGAAGCCGGCCTGCCGTTCAATCCGGATTTCAACGGCGCCGCGCAGCTCGGCTGCGGCCTGTTTCAGGTGACGCAGAAAAAGGGGGCGCGGTGGAGCGCGGCTTCCGCCTATCTGCACCCGGCCGCGGGGCGAAAGAACCTCACCATCGTCACCAAGGCGCAGGCGACGCGGGTTTTGATCGAAGGCAACCGCGCGGTCGGCGTCGAATATGCGCGCAAAGGCGCGCGGGTCACCGCGCGCGCCGAACGCGAGGTGCTGCTCAGTGGAGGCGCCATCAACTCGCCGCAGCTGCTGCTGCTTTCGGGCGTCGGTCCGGCGCAAGAACTCGGAGCGGTTGGCGTTCCGGTCAAACTCGATCTGCCCGGCGTCGGCAAGAACCTGCAGGACCATCTCAACGTCAATATCATCCAGCGCGCGACCAAGGGCTCGTCGCTCGACAGCTATAACCGGGGGCTCAAACCGATCGCCGTGCTGCTCGAATTTTTGCTTTACGGGACGGGCCCGGGCACCAGCAACGTCGCTGAGGCCGGCGCGTTCGCCATCAGCGATCTCGGCGCGGCGACCCCGGACATTCAGTACCATTTCATTCCGGCGCAGGTAGTCGACCACGCCCGCAAGAAAATGGATGGCGACGGCATCACGCTGCATGCCTGCTGCCTGCGGCCGCAGAGCCGCGGCGAACTCCGGCTGGCCTCAAGCGATCCGCTGGCCCCGCCGGTGATGGATCCGAACTACCTCGCCGCCGAATACGACCTGAAAATTCTGATCGACGGCATCAAGCGCGGCCGCGAGATTTTGGCGGCGCCGGCGCTCCGTCCGTGGCTCCAAGAAGAGCGCATACCCGGTCCGGCGCTGCAGTCGGACAAGGACCTCGAAGCCTTCGTGCGCGAAACCGCCGAGACCGAGTATCACCCGGTCGGCACCTGCAAGATGGGATCAGACCCGATGGCCGTGGTCGACGAACGCTTGCGGGTGCGCGGCATTGAGCGGCTGCGCGTGATCGACGCTTCGATCATGCCAACAGTCGTTTCCGGCAACACCAACGCGCCGACCATCATGATCGCCGAGAAGGCTGCGGAGATGATCGCGGCGTGAGGGCCGCGCCGGCGCGTCGGTACCGGACCGCGATGTACCTAAAGGCTTCGCGCGATCAGAAGCTTCATGATTTCATTGGTGCCGGCGAAGATGCGCATCACGCGGGCGTCGCGATAGATGCGCGAAATCGGATACTCGTCCATGTAGCCGTAGCCGCCGAACAATTGCAGGCAGCGGTCGGCGACCGTGCCGAGCAGGTCGGTATGCCAATACTTCGCCATCGAGGCGGTGACGGTATCGAGCTCGCCCTTCAAATGCCGCTCGATGCAGTGATCGAGAAACACCTTGGCGATGGTCACCTCGCTCTTGCATTCGGCGAGCACGAACTGGGTGTTCTGAAAGTCGATGATCTTCTTGCCGAAGGCCTGCCGCTGCTTGACGTAATCGATGGTCAAAGCGAGCGCGCGCTCCATCATGGCGACGGCCTGGGTGCAGACGATCAGCCGCTCCTGCGGCAGATCGCGCATCAGCTGATAGAAGCCCTGACCCTCCTCGGTGCCGAGCAGGCTTTCCGCCGGCAACCGTACATCCTCAAAGAACAATTCCGAGGTGTCGGCGGAATCCATGCCGAGCTTTTTCAGCTTGCGGCCGCGGCGGAAACCGGGCGCGTCGGCGGTTTCGACCACCATCAGCGAAACGCCCTTGGCGCCCTGCGTCGGGTCGGTCTTGGCGACGACGACGATCAGATCGGCGTGCTGGCCGTTGGTGATAAAGGTCTTCGAGCCGTTGAGCACATAGCCGTTGCCCGACCGCTTGGCGGTCGTGCGCACGCCTTGCAGATCGGAACCGGTGCCTGGCTCGCTCATGGCGATGGCGCCGACCATTTCGCCGCTGGCGAGTTTCGGCAGCCAGCGCCGTTTCTGCTCCTCGGTGCCGTAATGCAGAATGTAAGGCGCGACAATGCCGGAATGCAGCGGCGCGCCGGACGTGTCGAAGCCGGCGAGGGACAATTCGCGATTGATCACCGCTTCATGGGCGAACGTGCCGCCGGCGCCGCCATATTCCTCCGGCATCGAAGCGCAGAGGAGCCCGGCCGCGCCGGTCTTGGTCCAGACCTCGCGCGGATAGAAATGGTCTTCGTGCCATTGATCGAGATGCGGAGTGAACTCGCTGGCGACGAAACGCCGCGCCTGATCTTCGAGGACGATGAGGTCCTCGGTCATCCAGGCCGGCCGCGGCAGACTGATTGCTTCGCTCATTTTGTTTTGTACGGATGCACCGCTCGGCACATGCCGTCGCTTCCTCCCCTTTTTACCGGCAGCGAATGTGGCGCGCCCGAAGAGATTCGAACTCCTGACCCCCAGATTCGTAGTCTGGTGCTCTATCCAGCTGAGCTACGGGCGCTTTGCGCGTCGCGGGTGCTTAAATTCACCGGCTGCCGAAGCCTATCCGCGCGGGTTCTAGCTATCGCCTTCACGGGCCATTGGCAAGCGCCGCGGCCCCCCGGGGAAGCGAAAACGGTGGCCACACCATATGCTATGAAGACAATGACTGCTTTTGGTAAATGCGGAGAAAGCCGGTGTGGCGACCAGCGCAGCGGATCAGATATGAGGCCACAGCCGGCCGCGTGCCGTCAGCGCAGGAGGCGGCGGCATCGCGGCTGTTTTCGCCGGTCGCTATCGGCCCGATCACGCTTGCGCAGCGGACCTGGGTGCCGGCCATGGTGCCGTGGCGTGCGACCGAAGAAGGCTATGTCACCGAGGAGGTCATCGATTGGTACGAGCGCTTCGCCCGCGGCACGCCGGGCGCCATTGTGCTCGAGGCCACCGGCATCCGCGATGTGCCGAGTGGGCCGCTGTTACGCATCGGGCACGACCGCTTCCTGCCCGGCTTGCGGCGCCTGGTCGATGCGGTGCGCCGCGCCAGCGAAGGCCGCACCCGCCTGTTCGTGCAGCTCATCGATTTTCTTGCCGTGCGCCGCCGCCCCGAGCCGAAGAAATTCTTCGAGCGCTTCCTTGCCGTCACCGACCGGCATCGCGCCGCTTTGCCTGGCCTGCCGGATGCCGAGATCCGCGGCCGCCTCGCCGCGATGAGCGAGGCCGACGTCAAACGCGTGCTGACGGACGAAGAATGGGAGGCGCTGCAACTCGGCTATCGCGAGCACGTCACTGACATGCATCTGCCGCATGTGCGCGACCTGCCGCAAATGCTCCCCGAGCTGTTCGCGCAAGCCGCACTGCGCGCCGAAGCGGCGGGCCTCGACGGCGTCGAATTGCACTACGCTCACGCCTACACCATGGCGTCGTTTCTCTCGCGCACCAATACGCGGTCGGACGGCTACGGCGGCTCGGTGGCAAACCGGGCGCGGCTGCCGCTCGAAGTCTTTGCCGAAGTACGCCGGCGCGTCGGCAAAAATTTTGCCGTCGGCGCGCGATTCCTCGCCGACGAATGTATCGACGGCGGCAGCGACGTCGACGACGCGTGCTATTTCGCGGTTGCCTTTGCCGGCGCCGGGATGGATTTCATTTCGCTGTCGCGCGGCGGCAAGTTCGATGATGCCAAGCAGCCCGCCATCGGCGCCGCGGCTTATCCCTACACTGGCCGCAGCGGCTATGAATGCATGCCGCAGTTTATCTCCGACGAATTCGGGCCGTTCGGGCGGAACGCCGCGCCGACCGGATCGATCCGCAAAGCGGTGCGCGAGGCCGGCTTTACCGCACCGATCGTCTGTACCGGCGGCATTCATAATTTCGAGATGGCGGAAGATTATCTGGCGCGCGGGGTCTGCGACATCGTCGGCGCCGCGCGCCAGTCGCTGGCCGATCCGGACTGGTTCCGCAAGGTCCAGCTTGGTCGCGGCGGCGACGTGCGCGTCTGCGAGTACACCAATTACTGCGAGGGCCTCGATCAGAAGCACAAGTCGGTGACCTGTCAGCTCTGGGACAAGCTGCCGTCGGCCGCAGGCGAGCGCCGTACCCCCGACGGCAAACGCCGGCTGACGGCGCCGGCATGGCGGCCGGACTAGTCTTCCGCCTTAGCCGCGACCCCGTTACGCTCACCCACAACAAAATTACACTGGAGGAAGTGCCGATGACGGCATCGAGCAGAGCCGACCAATTGCGCGAATCGTGCAACCCGCTGTTCAACGATCGCAAGCTCAAGCTCGGCACTTTTTGCAGCAATTTGTCCGGCGGCGCCACGATGTCGACCATCGACGGCACCTTGCAGGCCAAGTGGGATCAATCGCTGGCGCTGGCGCGCATGGCCGACGCGATGGAGTTCGAAGCCATCGTGCCGGTCGGCCGCTGGAAGGGTTTCGGCGGCTCGACCAATTTCAACGGCGAAGGTTTCGAATGCTTCACTTTCGCCGCCGCCATGGGCGCGCTCACCGGCAATCCGGCGGTGTTCGCCACCTGCCACGTGCCGACCATGCATCCGGTGATGGCCGCCAAACAGGGCGCCACGATCGACCATGTCAGCGGCGGCCGTTTCACCTTGAACATCGTCACCGGCTGGTACCGGCCGGAGATCGAAATGTTCGGCGTGCCGCTTATGGAGCACGACACCCGCTACGACATGGCGAGCGAGTGGATCGACATCATCAAGCGGCTGTGGAGCAGCGAGGAAGAGTTCGACCACGACGGAAAATTTTACAACATCAAACGCGCGATCATGGCGCCGCGGCCGGTGCAGAAGCCGTATCCGGCGATCATGAGCGCGGGCGTATCGCCGAAGGGTCGGCAATTCGCCGCCCGTCACGCCGACGTCAATTTCATCAATCTCGACGCGCACGATTTCGACAGCGTGCGCGCCCGCGTCGATGCCTCGCGCAAGACGGCGTGGGACGAATGCCAGCGCGAAATTCAGATCTGGACCAACGCTTACATCTTCCAGGCTGACACCGAAGCCGAAGCGCGCAAATTCTACCAGCATTGCGTATTTGAGAACGGCGATTGGGAGGGTGTCGACAATCTTGTCAACGTCATGGGGCTGAACTCGTTGTCGATCCCGGTGCCGGCGCTGCAGAACTTGAAGGAGCATTTCATCGCCGGCTGGGCCGGCTACGGGATCGTCGGAACCAAGGAGCAGGTCGTCGATAGTCTTGCGCTCCTTGAACGCGCCGGCTTCGACGGCATCGTCTTGACCTGGCCGCGTTATATCGACGGCATGCGGCAGTTCCAGACCGAGACGCTGCCGCTGGTGAAACAGGCCGGACTGCGGTAGCTCGGCCGCCTTCGACGCCGTGAAATGTCCCGGTTGCCGTTCAGCGTCGGGTAAGGATCAGCCGTTAACGTGGTCTTTGGACCATGTCTCCGGTATCCCGATGACGACGCTTGACCTGACCGCCAGCTCTGCGCAGACGCAGCCGGTAGCGCGGCTCGATCAGTGGACGCGCATGCTATGCGTGCTGTTTTTCTTCTCCGGCTTTCCGGCATTGATCTATCAGCTCACCTGGCAGCGGGCGCTGTTTCGCATTTTCGGCATCAACGTCGAGTCGGTGACGATCGTGGTTGCCGCTTTCATGCTCGGTCTCGGGCTCGGCAGCCTCGCCGGCGGCTATGTGTCGAGGCGGCGCGCTGTGCCGTTATTGCCGCTCCTCGCCGGCATCGAATTGGCGACCGGCGCCTTCGGTCTCGTGTCGCTTCGGGTTTTCGATCGGGTCGGCGAATTCACAACCGGGCTGTCGCTGCCGGCGATGGCAGCAGTTTGCCTGGGTCTGGTGATTGTGCCGACCTTGTTGATGGGCGCGACGCTGCCGGTGCTGGTCGGCCATCTGGTGCGCCGTCCGCCGTGGGCCGGCACATTCGGAAACCATGTCGGCAGCGCGCTCGGGCTCCTCTATTACGTCAACACGCTCGGCGCCGGCGCGGCTTGTCTGGCCTGTGCAGCGTTTCTGTTTCCCTATGCCGGCATGCTGGGCGCGGTCCATGTCGCGGTTGCGCTCAATGTCGCGGTTGCCGTCGGCGCGCTGATCATGCATTGGCGCGGTCGCGGCAAAGGTGTTGCGGCTATGCCAAACATTGCGGCCGCGCCGGCCGCGCGGGCGCCGTTATTGAAGCTCCCGCTGGTGCTGACGCTCGCCGCCGCCGGCGGGTTTGTTTCACTGTCATACGAAATCTTTTTCTTCCGCGTCGTGTCTTATACGACCGGCTCGAGCGCAACGGCTTTTGCGGTGACGCTGGCCGCCTTTCTCATCGGGCTTGCCTCGGGATCGCGCCGAGCCGGCGAGGATTGTGCGGCCTTGCCGCCAGAACAGGTGATGCGGCGAGCGGTTGCCGCTTTGCTGAAAGCGAGCGCGTTCGGCTGTGTCTTTCTGCCGCTCCTCGACCATGTCGCTTCGCTGGGCAATATCGTCAGCGGTCTGGCCTTTGTGCTGATTTATCTCGTCGCCCGCTTCTGGGGGACGTTGTTGCCTTATCTCGCCGAATTCGGCGTCACCGCCGACAATCGCGCCGGCATGCGCACAGCGCTTCTTTATCTCGCCAACATCCTCGGCGCGGCTGCGGGCTCGATCGTCACCGGCTTTGTGCTGGCGGATCGGCTGGGTTTGCTCGCGCTCGGCGCCGCGCTGGCGGTTGCGAGCTTCGCCTGCACCGCGCTGTTCGCAAACGCGCTGCCGTTGCCGCGTGCCGACAAGGCGCGGCGGATCGGGCTTGCTCTCGGTCTTGCCGCGCTCGCCGCGATCGTCATCCCGCCCGCGTCGGCCGACCTTCTTGGTGCGCTGCAATGGAAGGGGGCGGCGGAAGCGCAGCCGCTCGCCAAGGTCGTGGAGAACCGCAGCGGCATCATCGCAGTCACTGCCGACGGCACCGTGTTCGGCAATGGCATGTATGACGGGCGCTTCAATACCGATCTCAAGCGCGACGCCAACGGCATCGTGCGGCCCTATGCGCTCAGCCTGTTCCATCCGGCCCCGCGCCGGGTGTTGATGATCGGGTTGTCGTCGGGCTCATGGGCGCAGGTGATCGCCAACAATCCCGACGTCGTCTCGCTGACCATCGTCGAGATCAATCCGGGGTATCTCGCTTTGATCGGCGGCGAACCGGAAGTGGCCTCGCTGTTGACCAACCCGAAGGTCACACTCATCACCGACGACGGCCGCCGCTGGCTCAACGCCAATCGGAACGGGCAGTTCGACGCCATCGTCTCGAACACCACCTGGCATTTCCGCGCCAATATCACCAATCTTTTGTCGGTCGAGTTTCTCGACCTCGTCAAGGGCCACCTCAATCCCGGCGGCGTCTTGTTCTACAACACGACCGATTCGGCGCGCGTGCAGCGCACCGGTTGCCTCGCCTTTGCGGACGGTGCGCGCTTTCTCAATCACATGGTGGTTTCAGACACGCCGATCCGTTTCGATTTTGCGCGTTGGCGCAAAGTGCTCGAAGCCTATCGGATCGATGGCCGGCCGGTGTTCGATCCTGCCCGCGGCGAAGACCGCGCCGAACTCGACCGGCTGCAATCGTGGGAGACAAGCTTCGCCAGCGGCGATGCTTCACGTCCGATCGAGCCCTGTCGCGACATCATCGCCCGCACCGCCGGCGAGCGGCCGATAACCGACGACAATATGGGCAGCGAGTGGCGCTACGCGCTCGGCCTCGAATAAAGACGGCTCGTGTTGCGTTTACGCTTGGGCGCGGGCGCCGCGGCGGGCGCTCAGTTCCACGGCGCGATCGGGAATGGTCAACCGCAGCGTGGCGCCAATCGTACCTTCGACCAAACGGATTTCGCCGCCATGGGCGCGCACCAGTTCGGCGGCGATGGCAAGCCCAAGGCCGGTGCCGCCGGGGCGCGTGGAGCCCTGAAACGCCTCGAACAAATGGGCCTGCGCCTTTTCCGAAAAGCCCGGCCCGGTGTCGGAAACTTCGATGACGACGACGGCGCCCTCGCGCCGACCGGTGATGCGGATCTGATCGCGCCCTGGATCGCGCGCCGCGCGACTTTCCAGCGCCTGCAGCGCGTTCCGCGCCAGGTTCAACAAAATGCGGAACAGCTGATCGTAGTCGGCTTCGACGATTAGCCCGCGCTCCACTGCGCTGATCCAGCGGATCGGCCCGTCGGCCGGAAGGGCGAGCGTCTCGTGCACCTCCTCGACCAAAGGCTCGAGCAGGATCGGTTTACGGTCCGGCGGCGGCTCCTGCAGGCGTCCGTAAGACAGCGTCGACTGGCAGAGGGCGATGGCGCGCTCAAGCGCGCGCACGAGCTTGGGCGCAAAACGCTGCACGTTCGGATCGGGCAAAGCCAGCAGGCGATCGGAGATCAGCTGCGCCGAGCCGAGGAGGTTGCGCAAATCGTGGTTGATCTTGGCGACCGCCAGCCCGAGTGCCGCCAGCCGGCTCTTTTGCTGCAGCATCGATGCGAGCTCGGTCTGCATGGTGGCGAGCTCGCGCTCGGCGATGCCGATTTCGTCGGTGCGGCCCGACGGCACGATAACGCGATCCGGACTTTCCGGATCGGCGCGGAATGCCATCATGTTGGCGGTGACGCGGCGCATGGGGCGCACGAACAGATAATGCAGCGACAGATAAACCAGGGCTCCGGTAATACCTGAGATCAGCAGCGAGATCAGCAAGAGGTCCACCGAATAGCGCAGCATGGCTTTGCGCAGCGGCGGTTCGGGGAGGATGATTTCGATATAGTCGCCGCCCATCGGCGCTGGACCGACCACGCGCATCACGCCTTTTTGGTTTTTCAGCATCATCGAGAACGCGTCGACGATGGAATCGAAGGAGCGCAAGTTGCGCATATCGAAATCGTCGGCGATCGGCGGCGGCGCATCGCCGACCGCGAGCAGTCGCCGCTGCGTGCCCATTTTCATGGCGACGGCGCGCGCACCGATGCTGTCGAGTATCTGTTTGGCGAGGCTGTCGGGCACCATGCCGTTGGGCGCGGCATCGAGCACAAGCGCTGCGGTGTAGGCGCTCGCCAGCCGATCGTTGAGCCACATCGACCGATAACTGGCGATCGAAGGCACGTAGATGAGCACTTCCGCGATCATCACGAAGAGGATCGTGAAGACGAGGAGCTTACCAGAAAGCCCGAAACGCGGTTCCCGCACCGGCTTAGGCGGCACGGCGGCTTCATCGCTCATCAGCAAAAGCCTTTTCCGTCAATATCCGCGGCGCGACCGCCATGATGCGATGCGTCGACGGCACCCGTCAAACCTGAAGCTCAAATAGGCAGCGGCGGCTCGATTTCCCATCCGGATTGGCGCCGACCAAGCCGCTCAAAACCCCGGCGCTGTCACACATGCTTAATACGCCTGACGCGGCTCACCGACCGGCCGATGGCGGACGGGCCGTCGCATTGACGAGCCCGGAGGGCTCCCTTATAAGCCCGCCAACCGCGCCTAAAGCGCGACATCCTCGTATTCTTCAATGGGCTGCCAGTGGGACGCGGGTCCGGCGCGCAGCGGAGATTATCCCGGTGAAAAGGACCTATCAGCCGAGCAAATTGGTGCGTAAGCGCCGGCACGGTTTTCGCGCTCGTATGGCGACCAAAGGCGGCCGTAAAGTCGTTGCCGCGCGCCGCGCGCACGGGCGCAAGCGCCTCAGTGCGTGAGCAGGGCGCCCGATACGAGGCTGTGGAACGGCTCCGGCGTCGGAGCGACTTTCGGGCCGCGGCAAGCGGCACTCGCGCCCCCGGCCGCAATTTCGTAGTGCAGGCGCATGGGCGCGGGGACGAGGGCGCGGTTCGTGTCGGCTTCACCGTTTCGCGCCAGGTTGGCAACGCCGTGGAGCGTAACCGGGTGCGTCGCCGTTTGCGAGAAATTGTAAGATTGTCGGCTGCGGCCGACGCCGGTCGCCTGCGGCGCGGCTTCGACTACGTCTTGATCGGGCGGCGGGCGGCGCTCGGCGCTCAGTTCAGCGAAATGATGCATGAATTCGACGCCGCGCTCAGCCGGCTTCATACCGGCGGTGGGAAAAGAGGAACTGGAAGCGCCCGCCGCGACCCCTTACATGAAGCGGGTTCGCCGTCCCGGCCACAATCGCGTCGCGGCAAGCCGCCGCAATCGCCCGAACTCCCGCCGCATGAGCGCTGAATGATCGAGCACAAAAATACCATCCTGGCCATCGTCCTGTCGCTCATCGTCGTGGTCGGCTGGCAATATTTCATCGGCTATCCGCAGATGGAGAAGCAGCGCCGCGAAGCGGCGGCTAAGCAGCAGGAGCAGGCAGAGCTGCACCAACAGCCCGCGACCGCCTCGCCGTCCACGCCCGCGCCAAGTCCGCAGGGTGGCGCGCCGGCTGCGCCTGGATCGCCCGCCGCCGTGCAACCGTCGGTGAACAGCCGCGAAGGGATACTTGCCGCCTCGCCGCATATCGTCATCGACACGCCGCGGCTTAGCGGCAGCATCAATCTCAAAGGCGCGCGCATCGACAATTTGTCGCTTGAGCAATACCGCGAGACGGTCGATCCGCGTTCGCCGGCGATCGTCCTGTTGGCCCCGTCGGGATCGCCGGAGGCGTATTACGCCGAGTTTGGCTGGGTGCCGGCGGCCGGCGCCGCGGTAAAGCTGCCCGGTCCGGACACGGCGTGGACGCAGGACGGCAGCGGCGCCCTCGGCATCGATCGCCCGGTCACGCTCAGTTACGACAACGGCGAGGGTTTGCTGTTCCGCCGCACCATCGCCGTCGACGACCATTATCTCTTCACCATCAATGACCAGGTCCAGAATAAGAGCGCGAGCGCGGTAACGCTGTTTCCTTACGCGCTGATTTCCCGCCACGGCGCGCCCAAGACGCTCGGTTATTACATTTTGCATGAGGGTCTGATCGGCGTGATGGGCGATCAGGGCGAGCAGGAAGAGACCTACAAGAAGATTGAAGAGAAGAAGGAAGAGCACTGGGACGCTACCGACGTCTGGCTCGGGTTCACCGATAAATATTGGGCGACCGCGCTGTTGCCCGACGTCGATGCACGCGTGCATGCGCGCTTCTCGTCGGGCGAAGCCGGCGGTCAAAAGACCTACCAGACCGACTATCTCCTCGATTCACAGACGATCGCGCCGGGCGCGACCGGCGCCGTCAACGCACGGCTGTTTGCCGGCGCCAAGGAAGTCTCGGTCGTCGGCGTCAATTTCCCGTTCGCTTCGGCCGGCGGTTACAACCAGGCGCTCCATCTCAATCACTTCGATCTGCTGATTGATTGGGGCTGGTTCTACTTCCTCACCAAGCCGATGTTCTTGGCGCTGGATTATTTCTTCCATCTGGTCGGCAATTTCGGCATCGCCATCCTGATCGTCACCGTGCTGGTCAAGCTCATTTTCTTCCCGCTCGCCAACAAGTCCTACGCCTCGATGGCGAAGATGAAGGCAGTGCAGCCGGAAATGACCATGATCCGCGAGCGCTATGCCGACGACAAGATGAAGCAGCAGCAGGCGATGATGGAGCTGTACAAGAAGGAGAAGATCAACCCGATCGCCGGCTGCCTGCCGATCGCCATCCAGATCCCGGTGTTCTTCTCGCTCTACAAGGTCCTGTTCATCACCATCGAAATGCGCCACGCGCCGTTTTTCGGCTGGATCAAGGACCTGTCGGCGCAGGATCCGACCAACATTTTCACCCTGTTCGGGCTGATCCCGTTCGATCCGACCGTGCTGCCGATGGTCGGCAGCTTCCTGCATCTGGGCATTTGGCCGTTGATCATGGGCGTCACCATGTGGGTGCAGATGAAGCTCAACCCGCCGCCGCCGGATCCGACGCAGGAGATGATCTTCAACTGGATGCCGCTGATCTTCACCTTCATGCTGGGAAGCTTCCCGGCAGGGCTGGTGATCTATTGGGCCTGGAACAACACGCTCTCCGTCGCCCAGCAGAGCGTGATCATGCATCGCAACGGCGCCAAGATCGAACTGTTCGGCAATCTCAAGCGCACCTTCGTCAAACCGAAGCCGAAACAGCCGGCGGAGTAGGGGCGCCGCCCTAGGTTTCCGGCAGGAACTTTTCCGCCCGTTCGGTGAGCTGCACCGATAGCACTCGCTGGCCAATTCCCGCGACAAAGCCGACCAATAATGCGACGCTTATCGACTCGGTGAAGTCGGCGAAATTGGTGTTGCCGACTTTAATGGTGATCAGGCCAAGATGCAGGAACAAGGCAAATACGACCGCAACCAGAGCTACGAACAACATGCGGATGACCGGCTCAAGCTGAATGTCGGGATAGTCGGGAATGGTGCCGAACGAAATTTTCCAGCGCGCGGCGGCCGCGGAAAACCAGGCCCCGGCCGTCGCGCCGATCAGGACGCAGCTGTATCCTTTGACGATCGGCCAGTGGTAGGCGCCGACGATGGCAAAGCCGAGACCCAACACGCCGCCGATTGCGGCCCATATCGCCAACGCGCGGAGATAACGATAAACGAGTGGTGTGGCGGCGCGTCTGACGATGTCGGCGCGGATCTGGTCAAGCGCTTCGGCGGCGAGCTTCGTATCCACGTTGTCCGCCACGCAACCGGCGCGCCCCGCCTGGGTCACCCGCCTGATGAATTCGGTGAACACTGCATCGCCAATGGCCTTATCGTCTTTTAGAAGCTGCAGAACATTCCGCGCTTCGTAAACGTCCTGACTGATCTTGCGCTGGTCTTCCGGCACCGGACCGCGGAAATCGGGACGCGGGCGCAGATTGAAGGACGCAGTCATATCGTCGTTTTCGTATTCGAACGCGGGCGCGGTCGCGGCGGGTTCATCAACCATGGCTAGACCCATCAATGTCTACAAGCAAAGCGCGAATTACGCAGTTGACAGCGTAATTCCCGCAAAGCGTGTATCTTATAACAGAGCGCGCCGATCTGGGAAGGGGCCTTCCGGATTGTGGTAAAAGGCTCGCACGCGCTCCCGATCTGCAACTGGCGTGGCAATCGCATGAAAGTTTATTTGGCTGGGCCGGACGTTTTTCTGCCTGATGCGCTCGCGGTCGGCCGGCGCAAAAAGGCGCTGTGTGCGCAATATGGTTTCGAAGGGCTTTTCCCGTTCGACAACGAGGTCGATCCGAACGCGACCGGCGAGAAGGTCGATCGGCAAATCTACCGTGCTAACGAGGAGATGATTGGTCGCGCCGATCTCGGTATCTGCAATCTAACGCCATTTCGCGGCCCCAACGCCGATGCCGGCACCGTGTTCGAGCTCGGTCTGCTGGTTGGACTTGGCAAACGCGTTTTCGGCTACACCAATGCCGGCGACGATTTTCTGGAGCGCTGCAAGCGAGCCGATCCGGCCGCGACATTCGATCCGGTTGCCAAAGTCTGGCGCGACTCCCATGACATGACAATCGAGAATTTCGACAACGCCGATAATCTGATGATCGACAATGCTCTCGTCGAGCATGGCGGGTATCCAATCGTGCGCCACTCTGCAGCGCCGGGCCGGCTCTTCGACGACCTGACAGGTTTTGAAAAATGCCTGCAGCTTGCTCAGCAGGCGCTCGCAAAGTCGGTCTGATCGGCGCTAAGCCGCCACCCGAATGAGCGCCTTGCCGAAATTCTTGCCCTGCAGCAGGCCCATGAAAGCTGCGGGCGCATTCTCAATGCCGTCGGTGATGTCCTCGCGATAGCGGATGCGGCCGTCGGCGAGGCCCGCGGAAACCACTTTCAAAAAATCGGCGTAATGCGCGTCGGCGAATTCGGTGTTGATGAAGCCGCGCAGCGTCAGGCTCTTGGTCAGGATCGCGCGCATGGTGGCGGGCAAAAGGTTCGGGCCGGGCGGGGCACCGGAGGCGCTGTATTGGGCGATCAAGCCGCAGACCGGCACACGCGCGTAAGTGTTCAGAAGCGGCAGGACCGCTTGCCACACCGCGCCGGCGACATTCTCGAAATAGACGTCGATGCCGTTCGGGCAAGCGGCGGCGAGCTTTACGGGAAAGTCGCTCGCGCGATGGTCGACGCAAGCATCGAAGCGCAATTCGTCCACCACATAGTGGCATTTCTTGTCACCGCCGGCGATGCCGACGGCGCGAGCGCCTGCCATCTTGGCGAGCTGCCCGACCAACGATCCGACCGGGCCGCTCGCCGCCGACACGACGACGGTTTCGCCCGCCTTCGGCTTGCCGAGAACGTAGAGGCCCGAATAGGCAGTAAATCCGGGCATACCAAGCACGCCAAGACCGGTCGTGATCGGCGCGACTTTCGGGTCGAGTTTGCGCAGGTTCGGGCCGTCCCAAGCGGCATGGGTGCGCCAGCCGGTATGCGCCAGCACGATGTCGCCTTTCGCATAACCGGGCCGATCGGACGCGATTACCTCGCATATGCTTTCGCCGCGCATCGGCTCGCCGATTTCCACCGACTTCGCATAGGATTTTGCGTCGTCCATGCGACCGCGCATATACGGGTCGAGCGACAGATAGAGCAAGCGCAGCAGAAGACCGCCCGGCGGCAGCGACGGCATCGGCACCGCTTCGAGGCGGAAGTTCTCGGCCGTCGGCGGCCCGCTCGGCCGCGACGCCAGCACAATTTGTTTCATCACCGTTTCAGCCATCATAAGTCTCCGCGAGTCCCGCGCGCGCCTAGTGCAGCGGATCGGACCGCTAGTCTAGCGCACGGGCGAGCGGAGACACAAAGCGCGGCGACGCTTTTTCTAAGCGGCGCGAACCCGCGTAAAGAAGGTCGCAACCTTGGATTCGAGATCGTTGGCGCGCGCCGACAGCCGCTCGGTCCAGGTGGCGATGTCGCCGACAGCAGCGGCGCCGCGCATCACTGCCTCATCGACGGAGTTGATCTCGACCGAGGCGCGCGCGGTGTGACCAGCAGCGTCGTGAATGCTTTCGGCGATGCCGCGCGTCGTCATGCTCTGTTGCTGCACCGCCGACGCGATGCTGGTCGAGACCGTGGTCAGTTTGACGATGGTGCCGGCAATCGCGGAGATTTCTTCCACCGAGCGCTTGGTCGCTTCCTGGATGGCGGCGACTTGCTGGGAGATATCGCCGGTGGCGCGCGAGGTCTGATTGGCGAGCGTCTTCACCTCGGCCGCAACCACTGCGAAGCCCTTGCCAGCGTCGCCGGCGCGCGCCGCCTCAATCGTCGCATTGAGCGCCAGGAGATTGGTCTGCGCGGCGATGGCGGAAATGGTGCCGACCACCGAGCCAATGCGCTCGGCGGCGTCGTTGAGCGAGCCGATCACGGTCTGCGTGCGCGCGGTGTCGTCGACCGCCGACTGCGCCATGCCAAGGCCGCTGGAGGCCTGTTGTCCGATTTCTTGGATCGAACCGGAAAGTTCCGCCGTTGCCGTCACCGTTGCTTCCATCCGCCGCGCCGTCTCAGTCGACGCGGAAGAAGCCGACGCCATCCGGGTCTGCGCCTCGTCGGCGACGTGCCGCAGAGTCGAACCGGTCATTGCCAGCGATGCGGAAGCTTCCTTGATTGCCGCCAGCACCTCGCCGATGGCGCCGTCAAAATCGGCAATCGCGGCGTCGATCGCGCCGCGCCGGATCTTCGCCGCCTGTTCCGCGGCCTGCCGGTGCAGCGTCATGGCATTGGCGACGTCGAAGCTTAACACTCGCGAGATGACCGTGGCCTGCTGCGCGAGCTTTTTCGCGGAGAAGCGGTTTCGCTGGGCAAGGAGGTCCAGCGCCGCGACAAGCATGAAACTTCCGGCGGTGCTGCGCATGCGCGCATCAAGCCCGATCGCCGCTTCCTCACGCACCGTTTGGCGGCATGCTTCGGCGTACTGCTCATCGAGCTTTCCGCCCAGCAGCGCCTGGAAATGCGCAACCTCGAGCTTTTTGATTAATTCCTTGTTCGGCGGCACGGTCTTGGCGATGTTCGGCAGCCTGATGAGCGCTTCCACGACTTCATCGATGACGCGTGCGATGTCGGGGGCGATGCTCGGCCAGGCCGCGGCCAACAGCGATCGGGTGCGCTCGTCGATCCGATAGAGCGCGAGCCGAGCTTGGAATGAGGGAACAAAATCGGTCGGCGCCATGGCGGAAGGCGATCCTCAAGCCGGCCGGCATCGTGGCGGAGAATGGTTGCTCAAGTGTGAACTGCGCGAAGCCGCAAGCCGCGGCAAACGAGAACGGGAGGCCCCTGGGGCCTCCCGTTGCCGTAACGTGCATTGGCGCCGGTCAGCTTCTGCCGACAATCTCCAGGTCGACAGGGGCTAGGCCGGAAAAGCCCAAGGCGCGCGCGGCCGCCGGCGTCAGATCGATCACCCGGCCGCGAATGAACGGCCCGCGGTCGTTGATGCGCACGACCACCGAGCGTCCGGTGTGCTGGTTGGTGACGCGCACCAAAGTTCCGAACGGCAATGTCCGGTGAGCCGCGGTCATACCCGAAGCTCGCGCCGTTTCGCCGTTGGCAGTGAGTCCCCCCGAATAGATTGAAGCAATTCCACTTTGCGCCGAAGCGCTTATCGGTAGAGCGACAGTTGAAGCAGCAATAACGCAGGCAAACGCAAGTTTAGCCAGGCTGTGACAAGCCATGATCATCCTTCGTTCGTTGTTGACGATAGTAGTTAATCGGCTCCCCCCGAAGAGAGCCGGCTGGCTTGTTGACTAGACATTGTGGAAAATATGCGTCGTGAAAGAGATAGATTTAGCTAAAGCTATACGGGTTCCATCAACTCACGGAAATACTTGGTAATAATAGGTGATCTACTTACGTCCGAAGCATGAAATTACGGGCTAAATGCGCGGGCAGCACGAATCCTGCGCTCAAAAAAATGCGGCGGGGCATATGCTCCGCCGAGACGATGACTCGTGGTCAGCCGACCAGAATTATTCCGCAGCGATCGCGGTCGGCAGGACGTGGTCCTTGAATTGATCGCGTAGCGCGGTCTTGAGGATCTTGCCGGTGGCGGTATGCGGAATGCCGCGAACGAACACGACGTCGTCGGGCATCCACCATTTGGCAATTTTACCTTCGAGAAAGCCGAGGATGTCTTCCTTGGTGGCCGATTGCCCCTCTTTAAGCACGATGATGAGCAGTGGCCGCTCGTCCCATTTGGGATGGCGCACGCCGATCACCGCGGCTTCCGCCACTTTCGGGTGACCGACCGCGAGGTTCTCCAGATCAATCGACGAAATCCATTCGCCGCCCGACTTGATCACGTCTTTCGACCGGTCAGTGATCTGCATGTAGCCATTACGGTCCATGGTGCCGACGTCGCCGGTGTCGAAGAATCCGTTGCGATCGAGAATTTGGATATCCTCCTTGTAGTAACCCTTGGCGACGGCAAAGCCGCGCACCTTGATACGGCCGAAGGTCTTGCCGTCCCAAGGTAAGCTCATGTCGGCGTCGTCAGTGATCTTCATCTCGACGCCGAAGGGCGTGTAGCCCTGCTTTTGTTTGATGTCGTAGATCGCCTCCGCATCAAGCTCGGCGTGTTCGGGCTTGAGCGTGCCGACCGTGCCGAGCGGACTCATCTCCGTCATGCCCCAGGCGTGGAAGACGTCGACGTCGTAATCCTCCTTGAAGGCCTTGATCATGGAGCGCGGCACCGCGGAGCCGCCGATGACGACTTTCTTGAGATCTGGCAGCTTGCCGCCGGTCTTCTCCAGATATTGCAGCAGCAGAAGCCACACGGTCGGCACTGCGGCGCTGAAGGTGACCTTGTATTCGGTCAACAGTTCGCACACCGAGGGGCCGTCGAGTTTGGCCCCCGGCAGGACCAGCGAGCAGCCGGCCATCGGCGCGCTGAATGCGAGACCCCAGCCGTTGGCATGGAACAGCGGCACGATCGGCAACACCACGTCGCGCGAAGACACGCCCATTGCATCCGGCTGCAACGCCAGCATGGTGTGCAGGACGTTCGAGCGATGCGAATACAATACGCCCTTGGGATTTCCGGTGGTGCCGGAGGTGTAGCACATGCCGGCGGCGGTATTTTCGTCGAACGATCGCCAGGCGAAGTCGCCGTCGGCTTCCTTGAGCCACTCCTCGTAGGCGACGGCGTTGCGCAAAGTCGTCGCCGGCATGTGCGCCGCGTCGGTGAAGACGATGTAACGCTCGATGGTCGGCAGGTGGTCGGCGAGTTTTTCCAGAAGGGGCACGAAGGTGAGATCGGTCATCATGATGCGATCGCCCGCGTGATTGACGATCCAGGCAATCTGTTCGGGAAACAGCCGCGGATTGACCGTGTGATAGATCGCGCCCACCCCCAAGATCCCGTACCAGCTTTCGAGGTGCCGCCAGGTGTTCCACGCCAGCGTGGCGACCCGGTCGCCGAGTTTGATGCCCTCGCGGTCGAGCAGCTGCGCGACGCGCAAGGAGCGGGCGCGGATTTCGGCGTAGTTGGTGCGATGGAACGGACCTTCGATTGAGCGCGAGATGACCGGACGCTCGCCGTGAACGTTCGCGGCATGATCGATGACGCGATGACACAAAAGCGGCCAATCCTGCATGAGCCCGAGCATTGAAAACCTCCTAGACTTGCTCTGTTTTGTTCTTGCTTGTTGCTGCAGCCCGGGGCTGCCCACAGCGCAATCTAGCCAAGCGGAATGCCGATGAAAATGTCAATAATTCAAATGAGCTGCGGGCGAGGCCGAGCCTCTTGAACTGTAGCGCATAGCCCGCGTAAAGCTTCACCTTGGGCAGCGTTAACCTCCACCGCCATTTGTGCCGGACCAGTAGCGTGAAGGCTCTCATCCTTATCGCGGCGTTGCTCGGCGGGGCGGGGTTCGCTGCGGCGCAGGATAAAGTCCAGCCGCCCGCGACTGCGGACAAGACCCGGCACCCTCCGCCTCTGCAGTTAATCCCTGCGCATCCGCCGCGTGCGCACGGGGGCGCAGCCGCCGCTCCCGGAAGCGTCATTCCGGAGCAATTCGCGCCGCCGCAGGAAGCCTACGCGTCGTTCCCTGAGACCAGTACCGCCACTGCGGCGGCGGCGGGAAAACCCTCGGCCTGTCAAACGCGGTTGGCAAAATTGGCGGGCTTTCGGCCGCTGCCGATGCTCGTGGGCGCGGGCGAGTGCGGTGCCACCGATGCCGTTCTCCTCGACAGCGTTTTTCTGCCCGACAAGACCAAGGTGCCCTTAAGCCCACCGGCGACCTTGCGCTGCTCGATGGCGGAACAGATTGCGTTATGGGTACGCGACGATGTGGCGCCGGCCGCGCTCAAGCTCGGCTCGCCGCTACGCGGCGTCGACAACTACGACTCCTATGAGTGCCGCGGCCGCAATCGGGTGCGCGGTGCGACGTTGAGCGAACACGGGCGCGCCAATGCGCTCGACGTGCGCGGGTTCAACCTCGCCGACGGCGAGATGATCAAACTTACGGACGTCAATGTTGCTAGGGAGTGGCGCGAAAGCTTGCGCGCCACGACCTGCGCGCGGTTCTCAACAGTACTCGGTCCCGGCTCCGACAGCGCTCATGAAGAGCATATCCACGTCGACCTCGCCGAGCGCCGCAACGATTACAAGACTTGCGAATGGGAGGTACGCGAGCCGGTCAAACAAGTGGCTAAGCAGGAAGCTAAAACAGAGGCTGATGAGGCCGACGCGACGGCGACCGCGCTTGTCGAGCCGGTACCATTGCCGCGCCCGCGTCCCGTCGCTGCGAATGCGGCCGACGAATTACAGCCGCATTCCAAAAAGGCGCCCTCGCAAGCGGCACCGCAGCTTTGAAATCCTAAGCCGGCCAGTGGGGCGGATTTGACATTCGCTGCCCACTTGGCCGCAAACCCGTAAAGCGAATGTCAAATCCAAAAGCTCCACTGGGACTAACCTTGCTATTGGTCCCTTGGTTCTAACATTCGCACAAGAGCCTACCGAACCGGGATGCGAATGTTAGAATCGGACCACTAGTTATTTGCCAATCATCACATCGGACGCCTTGATCACCGCCCAGGCTTCGTCGCCGGCCTTGAGGCTGAGATCGGCGATCGCTTCATTCGTGATCGATGCCGTGACGATGACGCCGTGCCCGAGATCGACGCGGACATGCGATGTGGTGGCGCCCTTGGTTACCTCGACGACTTTGCCTTTAAGCTGATTGCGGGCACTGAGTTTCATTGTCGGCTCCTATGAAATGGCGTTTATGAATGCATTTGCCAGGGCGCATATAGGCGCGATTGCCGCCGGCGAAAAGGGCGCTGACCGCGCGCGGCGCGAAACCGGCCCTTGAATTAAAGCATCAATTACGACCGGTGATTGATTGTCGTGACCCGCCAGCCGGAGCCTTGTTGGCCGTGGTAATGATCCAGCCGGGTGAGCGAACAATTATCGATCATGAAGGCAAAGCCACCGCGCGGCGGCAGCCCGAGCGCGATGGCGATCGCCGCGCGGATCGTGCCGCCGTGCGCGACCGCGACGATGTCGCCGCCCCGATACGCCGCGTTAGCGCGTTCGATTGCGGCGCGCACACGCGTAACAAGATCGAGGAAGCTTTCGCCGTTCGGGGCGCGCTCTTCGGCTTCCGCGTACCAGAAGGAGTCCGGCTCCTGCTTGCGGTCCATGAGAAAAGTGCGGCGGTCGAGACCCTGCCAGTCGCCAAGATGCTGCTCGGCCAGATCCTGGTCCTGTTTTAGTTCCTGCGCGTTTTCGAAATCGCCGGCCGCCAGGATTGCCCGCGCAGTCTGGTGCGTGCGCGCCAAATTGCTGGTCAGCCAGACCGCCTGGCGTGGCAACAGCGCCGCAAGGCCGGAGAAAACGCGCGTGTCGCTGCAATCGCACGGCAAATCTCTTTGTCCGTAGATGCGGCCGTCGTCGACACGCACCGGCGCGTGGCGAATCCACCACCAGCGCGTGCGCACAAAGCCGTCCTTTGCGGCTTTGCCGGCGACAATGTCGTCTAGAGTTGCGGTTTGCGACAAAGCTCGCTCCCGGACCTGCGCATGCTACATTCTGATTAGGGTCTGCCACGGTTTCCCTCAAGCGCAAATGCTTACGCCGCCGCTCATCTTTGACGGCGGCGGCGAAGCGGCCACAATAGAGCTGCAAATCGCCGCCAAAGAGCCGGCGACTGAACTGTCGACGCGTGCCTACGACCAAAGGATTTTTATGCCGCCGCTCAGCAATCTCGCCGCCCGCGACGTCGAAACTTTGGTCCATCCCTACACCAATCTCGCGAGCTTTCGCGATACCGGCCCGCTGATCATAGAGCGCGGCAGAGGCGTGCACGTCTACGACACCAACGGCAAGGCCTATATCGAAGCGATGGCGGGGTTGTGGTGCACGGCGCTCGGCTACGGCAATGAGGAGCTGGTCGAAGCCGCCGCCGCGCAAATGCGCAAGCTGTCCTTCGGACATCTGTTCACCGGCAAGAGTCACGATCCGGCTATCGAGCTTGCGGAGAAGCTCAAGGAGATCGCGCCGGTGCCGATCTCCAAGGTGTTTTTCTGCAACTCCGGTTCGGAAGCCAACGACACCCAAGTCAAGCTCGTCTGGTATCTCAACAATGCCCGTGGCAAGCCGCAGAAGAAAAAGATCGTCAGCCGGGTCAAGGCCTATCACGGCGTCACCGTCGCCGCCGCCTCGCTCACCGGCCTACCGGGCAATCATCGCGACTTCGACATTCCGCTGCCGGGTTTTCTGCACACCGGCTGCCCGCATCATTATCGCTTCGCGCGCGACGGTGAGAGCGAAGAAGAGTTCGCGTCGCGGCTCGCCGACCAACTCGATGCGCTCATCGTCAAAGAAGGCCCCGACACGATTGCGGCGTTCATTGCCGAGCCGGTCATGGGAGCGGGCGGCGTGATTGTGCCGCCCAGGACCTATTTTCAGAAAATCATGGCGGTTTGCGCCAGGCACGACGTGTTCGTCATCAGCGACGAAGTGATCTGCGGCTTCGGTCGGCTCGGCACGTTGTTCGGCTGCGAGAAGCTGGGCTTCAAGCCGCAGTCGATTTCGGTTGCGAAGGCGCTGTCGTCAGCCTACCTGCCGATCGCCGCGGTGATGATACCGGAGCTGATGTATGAGGCGCTGCTGGCCGAGAGCAAAAAGATCGGCGCTTTCGGCCACGGGTTCACCTATGGCGGGCATCCGGTTTCGGCCGCGGTTGCGGTCAAGACGCTGGAAATCTACGCGCGCGAGCGCGTCATCGAAAAAGCCGCCAAACGCGCGCCGCTGTTCCAGGCGCGGCTGCATGCGCTCAACGATCATCCGTTGGTGGGTGAGGCGCGCGGCCTGGGACTCATTGGCGGCATCGAAATGGTCGCCGGTAAAGGCAACAAGCTCTCGTTCGACCCGCAGCATGGTGTCGGCGCGCGCGCGGTCCGCTTCGCCGAGGAGGAAGGCCTGATCGTACGCGCGGTCGCCGGCGACATTTTGACGCTGTCGCCGCCGCTCGTGATCAACGCGACCGAGATCGAGGAATTGTTTGACCGGCTGACCCGCGCGCTCGACAAGACGTTGGATTGGGTGACGCGCGAAGGCCTCAAGGTGCCGTGACGGCCTATTTACCGTGTGGCCGTGAACCAGAGCCGGCGGCCGCCCAGGGCGGAAAGAAAAATGGCGCCGACCGATGTCGGCGCCATGCCCCCATGCCCCCGCTGACAGATTTTCGCGAAGCTTCGGTCAGTATGCGCCCGACGTCGAGCCGCCAGCCATGTGCGAATTGAACGGTCCGTCATTCTGGTGCATCGCCAGCACGATGACGAGCGTGCCGACTTTGACCCGATTGTAGAGATCGATCACGTCCTCGTTGGTCATGCGGATGCAGCCCGAGGAAACCGCCGAGCCGATGTATTCCGGCTGATTGGTGCCGTGAATGCGATAGAGGGTGTCGTGATTCCCCGAATAGAGATACATTGCGCGCGCGCCCATCGGATTATGCGGGCCGCCGGTGACATATTCCGGCAGCGGGCCAAGCCGCACTTGCTCGCTGGGCGTCGGATGCCACGCCGGCCATTCTTCCGTGCGGCCGACCTTCGCGATGCCGCTCCAGGCCTGCGCCTCTTCGCCCACGGCGATGCCGTAGCGGACCGCTTTGCCGCCCGGCTGCACGTAGTAGAGGAATTTATTGTCGCTATCGATGACGATAGTGCCGGGCGCTTCCTTGCGGTGGTAGTCGACCATGTGCCGCTGGTAGGTCTCGGTGACCGACGCTTGGTTATACGGCAGGTTGGACATCAAGTCCTTGTCGCGCTGCTTCCAGCCGGCCTGGGTCGAGGGATCGAGCGTCCCGCTGCCGGCCAGGTCCTGTACGCAACCGCCCAGCGCAAAGGCGACAATCAAAAATGCTAACGCACGCATGGCCATGAGGTACCCACTCTTCCGCCCGCACCAGCCCGTGAATCTGCCCCGAAGTTTTCTACCGAAATCATCTTGCGCAATCCAGCATTCCAAGCGCCTTCGAGCAAGGTCGGTGCCGAGTGTTGCAGGAATGCCGCAGTGCACCCTTGTTATTGCTCGAAACTTCCGCGCGGCCGCTCCACTTTGCTTTGCCAAGCTTAACCAAGAGTTTACCAGGTTCCGTGTCTTCTGGTCGTTACGCGGATTTGGCGGACAAAGTCACGCCGGTGGACCGTTTGTCACCCATTTCCGCCGCACTCGCCGCCTACCACCGCGCACGTCGCGCACGACAAGGGAACGGGGTTCATTCAATGAAAGACGTGACTGCCGCATCGGCCAACAACAGCAACGCTCACCCATCTTCCGACGAACACACCGCACTGCATCTGTGCTACCGGCAAATCGGCATTTCCGCCGTCGCCGCCGCGGCCCGCTATAACGGCGAGGCCAAAATTCCGGCGCTCGCTCGGATCGCGGTCGGCCCGGACGAGCCGACGCTCTACTGACGGCTCGTAACAAAGGGGACCTCAGGTCCCCTTTTTGTTTTCCAGATTACGGCGCAGACGCATTGCGCTGCCGGTCGCGGCCGTGACAAAGCTTGGCGCGTGAGCACGAACACCGCCGAAGCCGACTTCTCCAAAGCGGAGATCGAAGACGGGCGGCGACTATTCGCCGCTGAGTGGAAGTTTCTGATCGCCGCGGGGTCGATCAAGTCGCTGCCGGCCGCGCGCGGGCTCGAAGTCGCGTTCGCCGGCCGCTCCAATGTCGGCAAATCGAGCCTGATCAACGCGCTGACCGGGCGCCGGGCGCTGGCCCGGACCTCAAATACCCCCGGCCGGACCCAGGAGCTGATTTTCTTCGGCGCTTCGACCAACGATCTTATCCTGGTGGATTTGCCCGGATATGGCTACGCCGCTGCGGCCAAAAGCAAGGTTGCGGCATGGAGCCGGCTAATCGACGATTATCTGCGCGGTCGCGCGGTCCTCGGCCGCGTCTATGTCCTGATCGACGCCCGCCACGGCCTTAAGAAGGGTGACGAGGCGACGCTCACCGCCCTCGGCCAGGCGGCGGTCAGCCACCAGATCGTTCTGACCAAATGCGACCAGGTCGATGACGCCGAACTCGCCGACCGGATCGACGGATTAAAGGCCGCCATTCGCAAAATGCCGGCCGCCTTCCCGCAGTTGATCGTTACCTCGGCCCGCAGCGGTTCGGGCATCCCACAGCTGCGTGCCGCGATTGCGCGTCTCGTCGCCGAACGCGCCTAGCGCATTGTCGTCATCCCGTCACGCCGCTACATAGACTTCGCCGAACGGACGGCGGCGAAGCGGAAGACACGCGCGATGAGCCAGAACAACCAAGTGAGCCCGGAGGTGCAAGCCCAAATCCTCTCGGAGGCGCTGCCCTATATGCAGCGCTACGACGAGGAGATCGTCGTCGTCAAATACGGCGGCCATGCCATGGGCGGCGAGCAAGTCGCGCGCGAATTCGCCCGCGACATCGTGCTTCTTGAGCAGACCGCGATCAATCCGATCGTGGTGCATGGCGGCGGCCCGCAGATCGAAGCCATGCTCAAGAAGCTCGGCGTGCAGCCGCATTACGAGGCGGGATTGCGCGTCACCGACGAGAGTACGCTCGAAGTCGTCGAGATGGTGCTCGCCGGCTTGATCAACAAACAGATAGTCGGCTTCATCAATGCCGCCGGCGGCAAGGCCGTTGGTCTGTGCGGCAAGGACGGCAACATGGTGATGGCGCGCAAACTCACCCGCAGCGTCATCGATCCGGGGTCGCATATCGAGAAGGTGATCGACCTCGGCTTCGTCGGTGAACCGGACAAGGTCGACACCACGGTGCTCACGCAGATCCTCGGCCGCGAGCTCATTCCGGTCCTCGCGCCGGTCTGCGCCGCCGCCAATGGCGGCACCTTTAACGTCAACTCCGACACCTTCGCCGGCGCTATCGCCGGGGCGCTGAAGGCGAAGCGCCTCATCCTTCTGACCGACGTCCCCGGCGTGCTCGACAAATCGAAGAAACTGATCAAGGAATTGTCGGTCGCCGAAGCGCGCAGCCTGATCGCCGACGGCACCATCTCAGGCGGCATGATTCCCAAGGTGGAAACCTGCATCGATGCGCTCGAACGCGGCGTCGAAGGTGTGGTCATCCTTGACGGCAAGGTGCCGCACGCGGTGTTGCTCGAACTCTTCACCGAGCTCGGCGCCGGCACCCTCATTCACGGCTAGGCGCGAAAGCCGCCAGGCGGCCACGGCGCGCCAGCCGGCGATCAAGCGCCGCGCCGAACGCAACGGCGCCTGTGCCGAAGCGCCGTGAAGCGGCAACCGCGAAATCGTTGATCGGGCAGAACGCGATCGCGCACAGAAGGGCGACCGGAATTAGTGCGACGCCAACAATCACACGCTGCGTTTCGGCGGCGAAGGCAAGATCGGCGACCAGAGTCAGGCCGCGCGGCGCCAATACATAGATGACCGCGGCCTGCGTCAGATAAAGCGGAAACGAGATCCAGCCGAGGAAGCCCGAGAGGCGGTTCTCAAAGAATGCGCGCAGCGGCCCGCAAAATATGGCGCCGGCCGTCAGACACGTGGCGCCGCCAATATAAACCGCGCCAAACCACGCGTTGGGGAGCAAGAGTAAAAGCAGTCCGATGGCGCACAGCGCCACACCGGCACGGCTTGCTCCGATTGAAAGCGCGCCGCTTCCATAGAGCTCCGCCAGGAGCACGCCGGCGACGAACAGGGCGAAATAGGTTTGCAAGACCGCCAGCGCGAAAAACAGCGCCGCAAAAGCGATCGTTCGCCGGCGCTGCGGCCGCACCCAGGCGACGATCGCGAACGTCATGAACGAGCCGTAGAATTCGTAGCTCATGGTCCACAACGGCGGGTCGTAAGTTTCGGAGTTCGCATAGGCGACGAACACCTTCGCGAGCGAGAAGCTCAAAAGCTGTTGCAGCGACGGGGTGAAGGTCAGGAACGCATCGAGCGGCGGCGGCCGCTCTGCCGCCGGCGGGATGACGGCGAGCAACAGCAGCACATGGGTGATGACACAGATCGCAAAGATCGGGATCATGAGCCGCAGATAGCGCCCGGCGGCGACGCGGCCCAGCGCTTTACCGTCGCCGGTTTCGAGATAGCGGATCGACAACGAAAATCCGGAAATCACAAAGAACACGCAGATCGCGAGCGTGCCGTTGAGAAAGAAAACCTTGGCCCACAATGCGCGGTCGGCCATGACGTTATTCGCCGGCAGCCCGTCGACAAACACATGGTGCAATAGGACGACCACCGCGGCCCAGCCGCGCAATCCGTCGAGAAAGCGAAAGCGACGGGCGCCATCGATTGTTGCGTTGTCGGATGCGTGCATGCCGGCAATGGTGGCGTAAGCGTCGTTAAGGCGGCGACAATGCGCATGGTTAACGGCGCTTCGAATTCGGCGAGCGGACGGACAACGCCGCCTTTACCAATCACGGCTAACACTGATGCCTCGAAGGATTTTGCGGAGGCGCGCTTGGATTTTTCTCCGGGCCTTTCCTATTTTTTTGGTCGGCTCGACAAGGCGTTCCTCGAGCCCGGCTCGCATGTCTCGCTGGCGTCGCTCGTTTGCGCGATGGCGGTTGCGGTCCTTGTCCTCGCCGTGCGCCGCTATCGCAAGGGTCGGCGCCTGCGGCTGCGGACGCTGTGGCGGGCGTTATTCCCGCGGCGCATCGTCATGAGCCGATCGAGCCTCGCCGACCTCGGCTACTTTTATTTCAATCTGTTTCTGTTCGGGATCGTGTTCGGTTGGGCGCTGTTGTCCTACGACGTGGTGAGCCACGGCGTTGCCGAGCTTTTGACCGCGGCATTCGGCGCGCGGCCGCCGACGGCCTTGCCGGCGTTCGCGACGCGTGCGGCGATCACGGCTCTGTTGTTTCTCGCCTATGAGTTCGGCTACTGGCTCAATCATTATCTCTCGCACCGCGTGCCGTTTCTTTGGGAGTTCCACAAAGTGCATCATTCAGCGACGGTCTTGACGCCGCTGACCAATTTTCGCGTCCACCCGGTCTACATGTGCATCTTTCTCAATATCCTTGCGCTGTTCATCGGGGTCGCGAACGGTTTCGGCAATTATGTCTTCGGCCAAATGACGCACGACTATGTTCTATCCGAGAACAACATCATCCTCGTCTTCTTCGTTTATGTTTATGTGCATCTGCAGCACTCGCAGGTGTGGATATCGTTTACCGGTTGGCTCGGTCGGCTGTTCATGAGCCCCGCGCATCATCAGATCCACCACTCGCGCGATCCGGCACACTTCAACAAAAATCTCGGCAGCTGCCTGGCGCTCTGGGATTGGCTGTTCGGCACACTTTATATTCCGGCGGCGAAACCGCAGAAGCTCTCCTTCGGCGTCGAGCCGGATCGGCCCGACGCTCATACTATCCGCGGCGAGTTTCTCGCGCCGTTTGCCAAGGCTGGACTGATAATCCGGCAGCTGTTCGAGAGGCGCACGCCGGCGCTTCCGCTCGCCGCCCCTGAGCGTAAGCAGGCCTGACCGGCTCCGGCTGCAGTTGCGGCGCGTCCGGCCGCCGCGTATGGCTCGTGCTGTTGTTTCACTGAGCCGGACCCATTTGATTCCCCGTTCCATCGTGCCGCTTACGCCCGGGATTGCTGCGGCGATCGCACTCGGCGTTTCCGATGTGCTTGCCAAGGTCATTATCGGCGCGCACTGCGACGTGCTCACCATGCTGTCTTTTCGCAGCGTGGTCGGGCTCGTTTTCATCGCGCTGTGGCTCTATGCCGGACCGCGGCCGCCGACCGACGCGCGCGTGCGCGTTATTTCACTGGCGGTGGGCGCGCTGTTCGCCGTCCTCATCTTCTGCCTGTTCAAGGCGATTGAGGCCAACGATGTGCCCACCGCCGTGCTCACTTACTTCGCTTATCCGCTGTTGACCGGGCTGGTGGCTGCGGCGACCGGCCTCGAACGATTGACCTGGAAAGGCGTCGCATGCGCGGTTGCCGCCTTCGCCGGGTTGGCAACCATGATCGGCGCGCATCCGGCCGGTCTCGCGCTCGCCGGCATTGCCTATGCACTCGGCGCCGCCTTGTGCCGCACGGGCGTCCTGATCGTCACGCGAGCCTTTCTGGTCGGCGCTGACGCGCGGTTGACGACGTGGTACTCGGTTATTGCGCAGGTGATCATATTCGTCACCGTTTCATTTCTGACGCAGACCTGGCAGCCGCCGCAAACCGGCGTCGGCTGGGCGGCGCTGATCGCTATGAGCATCGCGACCACGGCCGGCATTCTTTTTATCTTCGTGTCGACGATGCGCGTCGGTCCGTTCCGCACCGCGCTGATCATGAATCTCGAACCGCTCACGGCGATGGTGCTCAGCGCACTGGCGCTCGGCGACGTGATCACGCCATTACAGGGGCTCGGCAGCGGCATCATGCTTGCAGCGCTGGTTGCCTTCCAACTGTGGAAATGACGCTTGTCGCCGGATTTTGACGCCTCGGGCGGCCGACGTTTCAGAAATACGAGACCAATAGCGCGACGCCGGCGAGCGCCGCAGCAGCCAGCGTGCCGATAAGCGCCGATTGCACGAACGGCAAGGTTTTGCGGATGGCTTTGCGCATCGATTGCCAACAGCCGGCGAGTTGTTAAGACTGATTCGGCGAGCGGCTTCTCCTCTCGCCGGCAAGTGTGGCAAGAACGAGTCGCTCACATTGACAGCTCACATGGACACGCGCCCGCAGCTTCGGGGCTTTGCGCAGGTCGAGACCTGGGTCTTCGATCTGGACAACACGCTTTATCCGCATCACCTCAATCTTTGGCAGCAGGTCGACGTCCGCATCCGCGACTACATCGCCGCCTTCCTCAAAGTCAGCCATGACGAGGCGTTCCGGCTGCAAAAGGATTTATACCGGCGCTATGGCACGAGCCTGCGCGGCTTGATGGAGGAGCATGGGCTCGATCCGGACGAGTTCCTCGAAATCGTCCATGAGATCGATTACTCGCCGCTCACGCCCAACCCGGCGCTCGGCGCCGCGATCGCGCAATTGCCCGGCCGCAAGCTCATCCTGACCAACGGCACGCGTCGCCACGCCGAAACGGTCATGCGGCGGCTTCAAATCGACGAACGCTTCGAGGACATCTTCGATATCGCCGCGGCCCAGCTCGAGCCCAAGCCGCGGCCGGCGGTCTACGACCGCTTCTTCGCCCGCCACGATGTCGATCCGGCAAAGGCCGCGATTTTTGAAGACCTCGCCCGCAACCTCGAAGTGCCGCACGCCCGCGGCATGACCACCGTGCTCGTGTTGCCGCAGGGTACCCGGGAAGTGCTCCGCGAGGAATGGGAACTCTCGGGCCGCGACGACCCCCACGTCGACCACGTCACCGACGATCTCACCGGCTTTTTGCGCGACGTCGTCAGTGCCCAATCATAACGGCCCCGCCAGTGGGCCTTTGTTTAGAGATAGCCGGCAAGCGTGCCGATGTGCCAAGCAACCGGAATGAGCACGGCGATCGTAAGCGCGGCGTCGCGCCGCTGCACCGCCCGGCGCTGGTCATGACCGCGTAACGCAACGAGGCCGCCATAGACGATCGCATACACCAAAATCCAGAAGGCCAGTTGGTAGCTGCCCAGCCAGTAAAACAGGCCGGCGCCGACCGCGATTGCCATTGTAATCATCGTATGCCCTTCGATCGCCCGGCCTTGGATTTCAGATATGCAAGAAAGGGTCCAATATTGTGGCCGCGGCGGTGCCTGATACGCGCGCTGGTGCTTGACATGGCGAAGGCACGCTCCGACAAAACCGCGCCAACAGGGGATCGTTCCATGCCGGCCGCCGACACCGCCATCGCAAGCCGCACGCTCGCCGAGACCATCGACCAAGCCTTCGAGCGTCGTGATGAAATCGGCCCGGCGACCAAAGGCGCGGTGCGTGAGGCGGTCGAGGATGCGCTCGACCTTCTCGATCGTGGCGCGGCGCGTGTGGCCGAAAAGGCGAGCGACGGTCCCGCGAAAGGGACTTGGAAGATTAATCAATGGCTGAAAAAAGCTGTGCTGCTGTCGTTTCGCTTAAACGACATGGGCGTCATCGCCGGCGGTCCCGGCCGCGCGGTGTGGTGGGATAAGGTGCCGTCCAAATTCGACGGCTGGGATGAGGCGCGCTTTCGCGCCGCTGGCTTTCGCGCCGTGCCGAGCTGCGTCGTGCGCCGCTCGGCCTATATCGCGCCCGGCGTGGTGCTGATGCCGTCGTTCGTCAATCTCGGCGCCTATGTCGACAAGGGCACCATGATCGACACTTGGGCGACGGTCGGTTCCTGCGCTCAGATCGGCAAGAACTGCCACATCTCCGGTGGCGCCGGCATCGGCGGCGTGCTCGAGCCGCTGCAAGCAGGTCCGGTGATCGTCGAGGACAATTGCTTCATCGGCGCGCGTTCGGAAGTCGCCGAGGGTGTGGTCGTGCGCGAAGGCGCGGTGCTCTCGATGGGGGTCTTCATCGGCGCGTCGACCAAAATCGTCGACCGCGACAGCGGCGAAGTTTTCGTCGGCGAGGTGCCGCCCTATGCAGTCGTGGTGCCGGGTAGTCTTCCCGGCAGGCAGCGCGCGGACGGCGAACCGAGCCCCAGTCTGTCCTGCGCGGTCATCGTCAAGCGCGTCGACGAAAAGACGCGCGCCAAGACCAGCATCAACGAACTGCTACGAGATTGATGTAGCGTAGTGCCAATGGATTGGGCTCAACTTTTCAACGGCTTTCACGGCCGTATCGGCCGCCAGTCGTTCTGGATCGGCATGGGCGTGCTCGCCGTCGCCGAAATCGTCGCCCATCTCTTCACTGAGCAATTTCAGGGCGACCGGTTGAGCGCGATTGTCGATCTCGCCTTCACCTATCCGGAGCTTGCCGTCGCCATCAAGCGGGCGCACGACCGCGATCTGCCGTTATGGCTGTTGGGTATTTTCTTCGGCGGCGGCGCGCTGCTCGATCTGCTGACCGTGCTCGGTTGGGCGGGTTCCGACGAAACGCCGAGCATGCTGTCGCTTGCCATCGCGGTGCCATTCACGGTGTTCGGGCTGGCGCTCCTGATCGAGCTTGGCTTCCGCCGCGGCACCGTTGGGCCGAACCAATACGGGCCCGATCCGATAGCCAATACCTGACATTGTGCTTGAAGCCGCGCGTGCGTAGATGAGCTGACCGATGACCGCCGACCCCGTTGCCATCGCCCGCGATCTCATCCGCTGCCGCTCGGTCACGCCCGAAGACGGCGGCGCGCTCGGTGTTTTGCAGGACGTACTGGCGAAGGCCGGGTTCACCGTTCATCGCACGACCTTTGCCGAGCCCGGCACCGTGCCGATCGACAATCTTTATGCCCGCGTCGGCGTTGAGAGCCCCAATCTCGTTTTTGCTGGGCACACCGATGTGGTGCCGCCGGGCGATGAGGGGGCATGGCGGCATCCGCCCTTTGCCGGCGAGGTTTCGGGCGATAAGCTTTACGGCCGTGGTGCGGTCGATATGAAGGGCGGCATCGCCTGCTTCGTCGCCGCCGCGCTCGATCACCTCGCCGCTCATGGCGGCAAGCCGAAACGCGGTTCGATCTCGCTGCTGATTACCGGCGACGAGGAAAGCGTCGCGGTCAACGGCACCGTGAAGCTCCTCAAATGGGCCGCCGAACGCGGCGAGACCTTCGACAATTGCATTCTCGGCGAGCCGAGCAACGTCGAGGTCGTTGGCGACACCATCAAGGCCGGTCGCCGCGGTTCGCTCAACGGTACGCTCATCGTGCACGGCCGTCAGGGCCATGTCGCCTATCCGGACCGGGCCGACAATCCGGTCCGCGGACTGGTCAAGCTGATCGAGGCACTGCAGGCGCCGCTTGACGAAGGCAGCGCGCATTTCGATCCCTCGAATCTGGAATTCACCTCCGTTGACGTCGGCAATCCGACGGTCAATCTCATTCCCGCCGATGCGCGCGCGCGCTTCAACATTCGCTACAACGATTGCCACAGCCAGACCGCACTGCGGACGCTGCTCGAACAGCGCGCCCAGACCGCGGCCGCCGGCCGCATCCGTTTTTCCTTCGACTGGCCGCCGTCGAATGCCGACGTCTTCGTCACCAAGCCGGGGCCGTTCACCGACCTCGCCGCGGCCGCGATCGAGGACGTCACCGCGAAGAAGCCGAAACTTTCGACCTCCGGCGGCACGTCGGACGCGCGCTTCATCAAGGATTACTGCCCGGTGCTGGAATTCGGCCTGGTCGGGCAGACCATGCATGCAGTCGACGAATGCGCGCCCGTGTCCGATCTCGTCACGCTCACCGCGATCTACCAGCGGATCATCGACAAGTATTTCGGCTAGGCTGTGTGCGTATCTGCGCGGTCATGTCGCCGTCACTTGAGGGCGGCACCCTCGCGCCGGCTGTATGATGCGAACTTCGGAATTGGGCACTAAGTGACGGAGAAACTCTTTGACGACTTTCATGCCCGCGAGCGGTTGGTTTCCCAGCTCGGTTTTTGGGCCGGGCGTCGTCGGAAAGGTCGCGGCTCTTGGGGTTGTCGCGGCGGGGGCGGCGATCTTCGAGGCAGCGCTTATTCCCGGGTTGTTGATTGGTGGCGCTGCGGTGTTGGCGCCGCGCCTGCTTCCCCACGACATGTTGAGCGGTTTAGGCGGAAGACGACGGCGGACGGCGCCGTCCGCAGCGCCAATGCCCTCCGCATCAACAGCGCGTCCCGCGGAGGCGCCCTTCGACACGCGGCGGGCGGTCGTCAAGACCTTCACCTATCGCGTGTTCGTCACGGCTGCTGACTTTGGCGCGAATTATTTCGTGCTCGGTGAACTGGTGACCGCGGCCGGTTTGTCGGGCTTGTCGCTTGTCGCCGGCCCCGTCGCCTATTTCGCTCATGAAGCGGCTTGGCATTATTACGGCCCCAACTCGGCGCGCCATCGCAATCCGCTGGAGGCCACCGTGCATGTGCCGATACCAGGTGTGCCGGAGGGCGAGGAAAACGGGCTGGCGCGTTTCGCTGGCATCAAGGTGAGTCGGGCTCTGGCCAAGACGGTCACCTATGAGGGTGTGACCGCGGTGTCGGAATTTGGCGTCAATTATCTCTTCGTCCGCGATCTCGCGGCCGCAGCGGGGTTGACCGCCTTCAGTATCGCGATCGCCCCTATCGTTTATTACGTCCATGAAAAGGCCTGGGATTATTACGACGCCGCGAAAGCCCGATCGCCGGTGGTCTCGGCCCCGAAGCTATTGCCGGCGGCGCTTTAGCCACACCCGCTACACTCAATATTCCACGCGCATCAGATAAAGACCGTGCGGCGGGGCGACCTGACCGCAGCGGGTGCGATCGCGGGCGGCAAGTGCGTCGGCAACCTTTTCGGCCGGCCATTTGCCGTCGCCGACATGCACCAGCGAGCCGACCATCGAGCGCACCTGATTGTGCAGGAACGAGCGCGCCACTGCCGTAATCCGGACTTCATCGCCGTCGCGTGAAACGTCGAGCCGGTCGAGCGTCTTCACCGGCGATTTCGCCTGGCACTCGGTCGAACGGAACGTTGTGAAATCGTGCTTGCCGGCGAGTTGTTGAGCGGCGTCGTGCATCGCCGCCGCATCGAGCGGGCGCGGCACGCGCCAGGCGCGCAACGCGTCGAGCGCCAAATCGGCGCGGCGATTGACGATGCGGTAAAGGTAATGGCGCTTCTTTGCCGAAAACCGCGCGTCGAAATCGTCGGCGACGCGTTCCACCTTAAGCACCGCGACCGGATGCGGGCGCAAATGCGCATTAAGCGCATCGCGCACCGTATCGACGTCCCAATCTTTGGCGAGATCGACATGGGCGACTTGGCCGACCGCATGCACGCCGGCGTCGGTGCGGCCGGCGCCGCCGACCGCTGCGCGTTGGCTTGTGAAAGCAAAAATTGCGTCGGTCAGAACGCCCTGCACCGAAGCGTCGTTGTCCTGGACCTGCCAGCCGACAAACGGCGTACCGTCGTACTCGATGGTGAGCTTATAACGCGGCATCAGCCGAGCACGCTGCCGCGCACGACAGGCGTGCCGCGCAAAAATTCTTCCGTGCGCATCGGCTGCCGGCCGGCCCTCTGCAGTTCGAGGAGCCGCACCGCGCCGTCGCCGCAGGCAACGGTGAGTTGCTCGTCGAGCACGTTTCCGGGCGCACCGGCGCCGGCACCTAAGGTCGTGCGGAGCACTTTAATGCGAGCAACACCCGGCAACTCGAACCAGGCGCCGGGAAACGGCGACAATCCGCGGCAATGATTGTGGACCTGCCGCGACGGCTTGGTCCAATCGACGCGTGTCTCGTTCTTATCGATTTTGGCGGCATAAGTGACGCCGGCGTCGGGCTGCGGCGTCAGTTGCAATGAACCGCGTTCGAGCGCCGCAAGCGCGACCACCATGAGCTTGGCGCCGCGCCGCGCCAACTCGTCGTGCAAGTCGCCGGCGGTGACGTCGGGTCCGATCGGGACGCGGTCCTCGAGTGCAACCGGCCCGGTATCGAGGCCTTCGGCAATTTTCATCACCATCACGCCGGTCTCGGCGTCGCCGGCCATGATCGCACGCTGGATCGGCGCCGCGCCGCGCCAGCGCGGCAGCAGCGAAGCGTGCAGATTGAAACAGCCGAGCGGGAAGGCGTCGAGGATGGCTTTCGGCAGGATTAAACCGTAGGCGACCACGACCGCCGCGTCGGCGCCGTGCGCGCGCATGGCCGACGCGGCGTCAGCGTCGCGCAGCGTTTTCGGCGTCAGGACGGGGATGCCAAAGCGCTTGGCCTCGCGGGCGACCGGAGTGTCTTGTAGCTCCATTCCGCGACCGGCGGGTTTGGGTTCGCGCGTATAGACCGCAACGACGTCGTGACCGCCGCCGACCAGCTCAAGCAGCGTGGGTACGGCGAATTCCGGCGTACCCATGAACACCAGGCGAAGCGGCAATCACGCCTCCACCGACTTCTTCGCCGTCTTGCCTGTTGGTTTGCCCGCCGTCTTGGCTGCCTTGGTGAATTTCTTGATGACCCGGTCGCGCTTGAGCTTGGAAATGTGGTCGATGAAGAGGACACCGTTGGTGTGGTCGATTTCGTGCTGCAGGCAGGTCGCCAGAAGCCCGGTCGCCTCGATCTCCTGCGGCTTGCCGTCGAGATCGAGATACTTGACCTTCACCAGCATCGGCCGTTCGACCTCTTCATAATAATCGGGGATCGACAGGCAGCCCTCTTCGTGGACCGACCTCTCGCCCGATGCCCACGTGATTTCCGGATTGATCAGCACCTGCGGCTCGTGCGCCTCTTCCTTCTTCGATAGATCCATCACCACGACGCGCTTGGCGACACCGATCTGGATCGCCGCAAGCCCGATGCCGGGCGCGTCGTACATGGTGTCGAACATGTCGTCTGCCAGCGCACGGATGCTGGCGTCGATGCGCTTGACCGACTCGGACACGAGCCGCAGCCGCTTGTCCGGAATTTTGAGGATGTCGCGCAAAGCCATTGTTCACCAACCTGCGGGGCGATGTAAGCGGTGCACAAAGCGCGGTCAATGCGGGTGTTCCGTTGCGTTGGCGCCCCGCCTCGGCTATGAATGTTCTTCATTTGTTCTTAACGCGTGTTCCGCTACTTGGACGCTGCCGGGCGCGCTTGCGTTCAATGCCAGCCTGGCGAATCGCGTATGAGAGAGCGCATGACCGAAGTCGCTTCGCCGATTGCCGTCGTCGCCGTCCTGATCGCCTGTGCCGCGCTTGCGGTGATGGCGATCGTGCTTCGGCGCTCGCGAAAGACTGAGCCAGAGGAAGACGCCAGCCTCGCCGAACTCACGCGCGCGCAGGCCGATGCGGCTTCGCGCCTCGAAGCCATGATCCATCTGCTCGCCAAGGGGCAGACGCAGCTCCAGCATGCGGTCAACGAGCGGCTCGACTCGGTGTCGCACAGGCTCGGCGATTCGCTGGAGAAGACCAAGCAGTCGACGGCCGAGAACCTGCAAAAGCTCGGCGAGCGGCTCGCGGTCATCGACCGGGCGCAGAAGAACATCACCGATCTCGCCAGCCAGGTCACCTCGCTGCAGGGCGTGCTCGCCAACAAGCAATCGCGCGGCGCGTTCGGGCAATGGCGGATGGAAGCGATCGTGCAGGATTGTCTGCCGAAAGGCGCGTACGCCTTCCAGCCGACGCTCGCCAACCGGACGCGGCCCGATTGCTGCGTGTACCTGCCCGACAAGCGCCCACTGATAATCGACGCCAAATTCCCGCTCGAAGGCATTACCGCCTATCGCGAGGCGAAGACCGACGAGGAGAAGAAGGTGGCGGCGGCGCGGCTGCGCGCCGATGTGGGCAAGCATGTCGCCGACATCGCCGATAAATATCTCATTCCCGGCGAGACCCAGGACATCGCGTTCATGTTCGTGCCGTCAGAGTCGATCTATGCCGAGCTGCACGACGGTTTCGACGATCTGGTGCAGAAGGCGTTCCGCGCGCGTGTCGTCGTGGTGTCGCCGTCGCTGCTCATGCTCGCCATCCAGGTGGTGCAGCAGATCCAGAAGGACGCGCGCATGCGCGAGGCGGCCGACCAGATCCGCGACGAAGTCGGACGGCTAGTGAAAGACGTGAGCCTGCTCGGCGATCGCGTGCGCCGGCTGCAGACCCACTTCAACCAGTCGAACGAAGATATCCGCCAGGCCGTCATCTCGATCGACAAGATCGAGGCGCATGGCGAGCGCATCCGTCAGGTCGAGCTCGGCGCACCGATGCCGGCCAATGCCAACGTCGTCCGCGCGCCGGTCTTCAAGCTGGAGGCCGGGGAGTAGCCGCGCATGTCGGCGACGCCCGGCTCGTCCCCCCGCCCCTCTTTCGCCGCAACGCTTGCCGTCTACCTGCAACGGCGCGTGCTGATCGTCATGTTTCTCGGCTTTTCGTCCGGGCTGCCGCTGGCGCTGTCGGGTGGGACGCTGTTGGTGTGGATGCGCGAAGTCGGCGTCAATCTCGGCACTATCGGGCTGTTTGCGCTGGTCGGTACGCCTTACACCATCAAATTTTTGTGGGCGCCGCTGATCGACGCACTTGACGTGCCGCTGCTGTCGCGCCGCTTCGGCCGGCGGCGCGGCTGGCTTCTCTTATCGCAGTTTCTGCTCATCGCCGCGATTATCTTCCTCGGCGCCTGCGATCCGTCGGTATCGCCGCTCATCGTCGCGATCGGCGCGCTCCTCGTCGCCACGGCTTCGGCGACGCAAGACACCGTCGTCGATGCATTCCGCGTCGAAAGCCTCGACGAGAGCGAGCAGGCGGCCGGCATGGCGTCGTACGTTGCCGCCTACCGCATAGGCATGCTGGTTTCGACCGCCGGCGCGCTGTTTTTGGTCAGTGCGCTGCAGGGCTTCGGCCTCGATTATCACGAAGCCTGGACCACGGGGTACGTGCTGATGGCGGCGCTGGTACTTATTGGCGTCGCCACGACGCTGTTCGCCACCGAGCCGGAAAAATCCCACGCCGCGGACGCGGCGCATGCGCGGGAAAATGCGCGCCAGCGCGTTTGGGAAGCCGCTTATGGCGCGTTCTCCGAATTCCTGTCGCGCGACCTGGCCTTTGTCGCGCTGGCCTTCGTCGTCTTGTTCAAGTTCACCGACGCATTGTCGGGCGCCATGACCGCGCCGTTCGTGATCGATCTCGGCTTTTCGCGCAACGAATACGCCGCCATCATCAAGGGCGTCGGGCTTGCGGCGACGTTGATCGGCGGCTTTGCCGGCGGCTTTGTTGCCCGTGCCTTCTCGCTGCCGGCGAGTCTTTTTATCGGCGGCCTGTTGCAAGCATTCGCCAATCTCGCCTTCTCGTGGCAGGCCGTGCTTGGGTACAATGCGGCGTGGCTGACCTTCGCCATCGTTGCCGAAAATTTCACCAGCGCCATCGGCACGGTCATTTTCGTCGCCTATCTCTCGGCGCTGTGCCGCAATCCGCTGCATACCGCGACCCAATATGCGCTACTGACGGCGCTCGCCGCCGTCGGACGCACTTACCTCTCGTCAGGTGCGGGTTTCATTGCCGCGGCGGTCGGCTGGGCCTGGTTTTTCGTCATTTGCGCGCTGGCCGGCCTGCCGGCGCTCGGCCTATTGGCTTGGCTGCAGAAACGCCGTCATTTCGACGGATTAGAGCCCGACGCGAAGTGATTTTCGGGCAGGGTCAGGCCGCAGAAGCCCTCTTCGACTCGCAAAAAAGTCTTTTTGTAAGGATCGGATAGCTATAATCCGACGTTACGCTACGGCTGGCGTCTCTTCACTGGTATCGGTCGCGTTCCCGTCATGGACATGCTTCTGGTCAAGATTTTTGCGACCGCGCTGGCGTTGAGCGAGGTCACCACCCAGCCGCAAGCGGTCAAAACCCATTTCGACCCGGTGCAGGATCGAGCGGAAGTGGTGCAAGTCCTGCGCGACGGCTGCGCGCATATGCGCCAAGCCTTCGATATCGAGTCGATCAACGTCGATGACTTGATCGCCACCGCGCTCGACGACCCGAAGGCCGGCGCCGACGTCAAGGTCTTTCACGGCTTAAATTTTGGCGATCTCAACACCGCCTATCATCAGTTCTGCAAGAACGAGAGCGTCGATAAACCGGTCGTCGATATCGGCGAGGTGATCGCGTTCTACAACAGCGCGGCCGCCGACCTTCCCGACCCGGCGCCGCTCAAGGGCCGCAAACTTCCGAGCGTGACGGAAATCGTCGACGGCAGGGGCGGCAATTACGCCGACGTGTTCCAGCCGGCCAATCGCCGGGTCTGGATACCGCTCTCGACCATTCCGGATGTGGTGCAGAAGGCGTTTGTCGCCGCCGAAGACCGGCGCTTCTTCCAGCATCACGGCGTCGACGAGCATGGCATCATTCGCGCCTTCATCGGCAACCTCGCCGAGGGCGGCCGGCCGCAAGGCGGCTCGACCATTACGCAGCAGGTGGTGAAGAATCTTCTGGTCGGCGAAGACGTGACTTACGAGCGCAAAATCCGCGAGATGATCGTCGCCTCGCGGCTCGAAAATACGCTGAGCAAGGGGGAGATTCTCGAACTCTATCTGAATTCCACCTATCTCGGCCGCGGTTCCTGGGGCGTCGAAATGGCGGCGCGCAGCTATTTCGGCAAATCGGCGAAAGATTTGTCGATTGCCGAAGCGGCGATGCTCGCCGGCCTGCTCAAAGGTCCGAGCTTCTTTAATCCCGACCGTCATCCCGAGCGCGCCAAGGAACGCCTCGCTTATGTGCTTGGTCGCATGCTCGACGATGGGGTGATCTCGACCGAACAGCGCGACCGCGCGCTTGCCGCGCCGCCCACGCTCGTCGCCTTCGATCGCACGCGGCGCGACACCGGTCAGCACTTTGTTGATTTTCTGCGCCGCGAGGCTAAAGCCGACGGCGTGCCGAGCCTCACCGCCGAGGCCTATATCGTGCATTCCACCATCAATCCGGCTTTGCAACGCGACGCCGAGGCGGCGCTGCAGGAAGGGCTCGCCCATTATGAGATCGCGTCCGGCCGTGTGCAGTATCGTGGGCCAGAGGCAAATATCGGCGAGGCGGTGCGCAAACTCGGCGATACCAAGCCGGGCGGATCGACGAGCACGCTGCCGGCATGGCAGCAGGCGCTCCAAGCGGTGCGTCTGCCGCTCTACGACGTGCATTGGGAGCCGGCCGTCATTCTCGACAAGGGCGGCAGGAATGGTGACGGTGTCATTCGCGTTGGTTTAAGCGACGGTCGAGTGCTGCCGGTGAACGCCTGGAACTGGCAGATCAAGCGCAGTCTCAACGTCTACGACGTCGTCTATGTACGCGTGGCCGCTGGCAGGCCGGCGGCCAAGCCCCCGGCGAACGGCAAGAACGCGCCGGGGCAGGCGGCCGCGCCGACCGGCGGCGGACAAGCGGAATTGCGTGTGCGGCCGACCGTGCAGGGCGCCGCTCTCGTCCTGGAAAACAAAACCGGGCGCATCCTGGCGATGGCCGGCAGCTTCTCCTACGCGCTGAGCCAGCTTAACCGCGCGGCGCAGACAGCGCGCCAGCCTGGATCGGCGATGAAGCCTCTAACCTACCTCACGGCGCTGCAATCGGGCCTGCAGCCGAACACGATAGTGCCCGACGATCCGATCACATTCCCGCCGATCGGCCCGTCCGGCAGTTACGGCCGCGATACCATCATCCGCGACTACGGCGCCAACGTGCGCGAACAGGACTATTGGACGCCGCGCAACGCCGATTACGGTTCAGGCGGCGCGCTGACACTGCGCCGCGGCTTGGAGAATTCGGTCAACATCGTCACTGCGCATTTGCTCGATGGCGGCATCAGCTCCAACCCGGAGAAAAGCCTCGACCAGGTCTGCGCGACGGCGGTGGCAGCCAAGATCTACAAAGATTGTATCCGCTATTATCCGTTCGTCCTCGGCGCGCAACCGGTGCACATGATCGATCTTGCCGCATTCTATGCGGCGGTCGCTAATGAAGGCGCGCTGCCGCACCCGCATGCCATCGAATCGATCGAAGCCGGCGGACACACCGTCTTTGAGTATCCGACTGCGCCGCTTCCTTTCATCAGCGCCGCCGACCGCACCGCTTTCTATCAGCTCAAGACCATGCTGCAGGGTGTAGTTGCCCGCGGCACCGCGCGCGCGATCGGGGCGCTGTCGCCCTACGTCGGCGGCAAGACCGGCACGACCGAAGATGCGGTCGATGGCTGGTTCATCGGCTTCACCAACGACGTCACCGTGGCGGTGTGGGTCGGCTACGACAACGGCGACGGCAGGCGCCGTTCGCTCGGCGGCAATGCGACCGGCGCGCGGGTAGCGCTGCCGATCTTTCAGCCGATCATCGAGGCGATATGGGCCGAGGGCATCGCGCCGAAGGCGCCGCTCAACGGACCTTCCAAAGAGGCGCAACGTCATCTCATCGATCTGCCGATCGATTACACGACCGGAAATCGCGTCACCACCGGAGGCCAGGCTTTCCTGGAGCATTTCCGGCTGGATGCCAACGGCCGGTTCAGCGAGACGCAATATCAGCTTGTGTCGCCGGGCTATGCCGATGAGATCGGCGGTCAGACGACCAGCGAAGGTTATTGGGCGGGCACACCGCAGCCCGAACGCTCTTATTATCCGGGGTCGCCCTTGCAACAATTCTTCCAGCAATTCGTGCCGCCGCAGCCGGTGGCGCGCGGCTTTTTTTCGCCAAGGCCCAACTGAATCACCGGCACACCAAGGCATCCGGCATGTGGATACGGCACGGCGTCGCGCTGGTCGGTCTGATATGGTTTTTGTCGACCGCGTGCGCGCAGGACTTCCGCATCGAGGAAGCCAATTCATCGCGCAGCTGGGATGTAGCGCAGCTTAAACCCGGCGTGATCGTTTTCAGCGACGCGGCCGAGGGCGGCAGCGGCGATGCCGCCAATCTGATTGCGTTTGCCGACTGGGCAAAAACACATCCGGTACAGAAGAAATTCCTCGCCTTGTTCCCGACCTACACGGAGCCGACCGTGACCAAGGCGGCAAGCGCGGACCTTCCCGCCGGCCCGGTGCTCGATAAGCTCACCATGTATGTGGCCCAGGCCCGCTTCCTGCTGGACCGCCCGCCGGGGTCGCTCAATTTGCCACGCGACGTGACGTTGGCGTTTTTGGAAAAGATCGATCCGGCGATCAAGCACAAGCTGATCGCGGCGACCGACGTCAACCCGTTGACCGATGTGCAGGGCACCGGCAACGCCAATCCGGATCGCAAATGGTGCACCGGGCGCGCGACGCTGGTCTGCATCGATTCGAGCTATAAGCTCGAAGGCAAGATTCCGCTTGGCGTCTTGCTGGTCAACAAGCTGCGCGACAGCGCCAAGAAGATTTCCGACCACATCGACTTTGAAGGCGAAATCTCGGCGCTGACTCCCGCAGATGTCGATGTGGCCGGGCTGCAGCAATTGACGGGGATCGACACGCCAGTTGCCGGCGCGCTCGAGCAGAATATCTTCTACGTCAACCAGGTCATGAAATTCGGCAAACTTCTGGCGGTGTTTCAGAGCCATCCGACCGACTCCGGCAAGGCCGTCGTCACCGCCTACATGGTGCTGGCGATCAACGAAAGCGTGCTCGACAAGAAGAAGGATTACGAGAAGGTCCCGGTGCTGCGCAATCTGGTGCCGGCGCAGGTGCTGATGGGACAATCGTCCTTCAACTTTGGCGATTCGATCAGCGCCGGATTGCCGAAATACGCCCGCAACGAGATCAGGACGATCGCCGGATTGTTGGCGCATGACGCGCCGGAGCGGCCCTGACGCGCCTTCACGCAAAAGCGCGGCTTTTGTTAGTTTTTCGCCTATAGTCGCCGCATGCCGTATGACTGGGAGTTCTAGAAAAACCACGGCAGTAAAATAGTCGTTTAAATTCAAGCAGTTACCAAACAAGTACTCATTTGTGAATGCTTTTGTTAATATAGTGCCATGAGGATCAAAAGATTCGCGCCCGATGATCGCGGCAATCCACGCGTCAGCGTGTTTCGCCGTGGCGGCAGGTTCTACGCGCGATTTCGAATTAAAAATAAAGCGATCTCAGACGGCAAACTTTACATCACCGAGACACTGAAAACCTCTGACGCGGACGAGGCCAACCAGAAAGCCTTTGAACGGCTGTTGGAAATACAACTTGCTGAGAAAAAAGGAGCGTCTCTTAGCAAATACACGGCAGCAGAAGCGATCGATGAGTTTATTTCCGAATACGACGATAAACTGACGAAGGGTCTATCGGGGCACACCAAAAACACACTGCAACAGTATCGAAAATCGATTTGTCGCTATTGGAAAGAGTATGTCGGCCAAAAGCCGATCGCCACAATTTCGCTGACCGACATGGAATCCTATGAAAATTGGCGAGCAAGCTATTGGCAAACTTGGATAGACGATCAAAAGACGCGAAAAAAGGGAAGTGCTCCAATTCGACTGCTGCCCGATGGTTCAGTCCGACTTCCTTCAAACGCTAAACTGCGAGCAGCTAACAGGACGGTCGGGTGGGAGATCAATTCCTTTAAAAGTTTTCTGCGGTGGGCAAATCGCAAAGGTTATTATCACGGCGACGCAACTTTATTCGTTTTCAAAAATGGTAAGTCGTCGCGCCGCAGCGCTTTCACGCCCCAAGAATACAATCGTATTACCAGCGTCATGAGGCGCAAATCGTGGGTGGAGGTCGGAAAGCATCAAAACGATCCAAGGCTGGCGCGATACCGAAAAATGTTGCGCGCCTATGTTCTTTTTTTAGCCAATACGGGACTGCGGGTTGGAGAAGCCAGACACCTTCGCTGGCAGGACATAACCTTCGCCAAAAACAAGGACGGCGAAGAAACCTGCAAGGTCTGGGTCGCTCAATCGCACTCTAAAGTTAAGAAGCGACGAGAAGTTGTCGGGATGGCGAAAGCAGCAGAGGTTATTAGAGAGTTAGCTTCAGATCGGAGGTCACGAGAGGAGTTTTGCCAGCCTCACGATTTCATCTGGTGCGATGAGTCTGGCCACGTAATTGGAGATTTTCGGGAGGGTTTCAATAATCTTCTAAGAACTGCCAAGGCAGAGGTCGATGCTGACAGGAAGAAACATACTTTGTACTGCTTGCGGCATTTCTACATTACGGAGCGATTACGCGAAGGGATTCCCATTTATGAAATTGCATCCAACTGCGGCACCAGCGTTTCTATGATCGAAAAGTACTATTCCGACGCCAGACCTACGGATTTCATGGATAGGCTAACCAAAAGTCGCTATCCGAAAAAACGGACGCGACAGGACGGTTTGGCAAAACTAGAGAATTGAGCAGGGCAATAGCCCCGAAAAACTCGTTGACGATTCCAGCCACCTTTGTTTCAATAACTGCACGCGCCGGTTGCGCCGCTTTTAGTTTCGGGTTCGCCATGATGAAGCGTTTCGCGCTGCTCGTCTCAATCGCACAGTTGCTCGCTTTGCATTGCTCGCAAGTTCACGCGCAAAGTTTCAATTGCCATTATGCTAAAACGGCAGATGAGGTTTTGATCTGTCAAGATCATCAGCTCTCGGCACTGGACGAGCGCATGGCGGGCATCTATTCGCAAGTCCGTCAAAATCTCTACGGCTCCCAGCGAATTATACTCGAATCGCAGCAAGCGACTTTCAGTGTCCTTAAATTCCTGCTTCCCCTCCGTGTGGAAACCCTATCGACCCAAAACGAACTCGCCATTTGCCAGCGGGTCTGACGGCGTCGCCAGATCGAATCTCATGCAGAATATTGTCTCAGACGATTTCCTTACGGCGTCAGGAAGGTCAAGGCTCAAAGACTGATCGGTCTTAAGATGCAAAGTTACTAGCGCAAGCGGTTCTGTCGGGGTATCCGGCCGCCAACTCATGGCGGTGACGGCCGTTCTACGATGCCCAATGTTAGTGAGCATGTTCGAGTTGGTTGACGTGGTAGAGCGACGAGTAGGCGCACCGTTCATAGCCCTGGCCGCCTCACCACGTACGGGTAGAATGGCCAGGAGGGATCATGCCAGCGCGTTGCTCGGGAGACAGCATTTCATAGAATTGCCGCATCGGATCGCGCATCGCTCGTAGAACAGCCGCGCGGGCGGTCATTTGCCGTTCCGTTATATCGACCAGCTCCGGCAGCTGCACCGAGGCGGCCTCCGATCCATCGGGTAATTCTCTACAGAGTGCGCGCAGCGCTACTAGAGCCGGCGCGATAGCGTCCTCGATTTTCCGCCAAGCGTCCGTCTGCTGGGCTGTGAGCTGGAGCTTACTTTTAATGTAACCGGCGAATCCGACCTGCCGGTCGATCCCGTCGGCGCAGGAGCGTTGAGCGTCGAGCCTGGGTCCAACTGGACTACCGAAGGCGGGAAAGCCGGGCGGGGGTAGAAGTGGCGGAGCATCCCCCATCGACCGACCCCATGGCGGATCGAAGTTCTGAGTGAATTCGATCGCGGGCCTGACACTCCTACCGTCCCCGGCAAACGGGGAACCAGGGAAATCGGCACTCCCGGTGACCCGATCGAGCCAGACGACCTCTACCAACGGGGGACTAGGGTCTTCCATTGAAAAAGGTGTTCCCCCGGCGGACCCAGAAGTCAGGCCGGCGGCGAGGAGAACGGTGTGAACAATAGCCTTCATGGTGGATCTCCACGTGCATCTCCGCGGTGAAAGACCAGATTGCTACCGCTCCATTGCTGACAAATGTCCCAATTATTGGAAGTTATTGCTCAGAGGTATTACGCTTAAAGCGCCCAGCATAGTGTAGCCAGTCAAATTCTGGAGGTCGGGATAACCAATGGAAACAAATGGAAACAAGAAAATGCGAGCTTCTGGGGAGCCCTTCGGGCAAAAAGCGTTGTGATCACAACCCCACATATTCTACTCGTCGAAGACGACCGCGAGATCAGTACGCTCGTGTCGAAATTCTTCCGCAGTAACGAGCTACGGGTTTCAACCGCGCGCGACGCTCGGGAAATGGACCGTATTCTGAAAGACAGCCGGATAGATCTCATCGTGCTCGACGTGATGTTGCCGGGCGAGGATGGACTCGCTATCTGCCGCCGCATTCGATCGATCTCCGATATGCCGGTGATTATGCTAACTGCCAAGGGCGAGGAGATTGACCGCATCGTCGGGCTCGAAATGGGCGCGGACGATTACCTGACCAAGCCTTTCAATCCCCGGGAACTGCTTGCCCGCATCCGCGCTGTCTTCAGGCGCGCAGGTATGAGTAAACTGGCTACGGCTCGGCAAAAAAGCGTTTTCGCGTTCCAAGGTTGGCAGCTCGACACCAACGTTCGGCAACTGCACGATCCGGATGGTGTCAGAGTTGCGCTCACCGGCGCTGAGTTCGAGCTCCTCCTTACCTTCTGCGAGCGCCCGCGCCGGGTCTTATCTCGGGATCAGCTGATCGATCTTACCCGCGGCCGTGCGGCGGCGCCCTTCGAGCGCAGCATCGACGTTCTGGTGAGCCGTTTGCGTCAAAAGCTCGAGAAGGATCCGCGCGATCCAATCATCATTCAAACGATTCGTGCTGGAGGCTATATGTTTGCGCCCGAGGTAAATGCCGCGTGAGCAAGCTCCGGCGGATGATGCCAAATCGGATCGCCGGCCAAATCGCGGTAGCGATGGTGGGCGCGCTGCTCTTGGCGAGCGCTGTTTCAGCAAGCGCGGTGTTCTTTTTGCTTCCGATTCCTGCGCCCATGGTTGGACAAGCTTCAATCGCACAATTCGCACTCTTGGCTCAATTGTTCGAGGCGTCTAACTCAAGCGAGCGGGTAGATTTGGTACACGCTGCCCAGGTCAGTCTTCCCGGACTCGCAATTGCGAGTGAACCAGTCCGAGCCGAGCACCGGATCTGGAATGATCGACTGGCGCGGACACTCATGAACGAACTAAGCGCAGAATATACAGTCTTTGCGGTCTCGCCGACAGGACAGCAGGGCGACGGCCAACCGCGCCTTGCTATTCAAGTACCCAATGGCACGACGTTACTATCGCCATTTCCGGCCCGTCCACCGGTATCGGCTGCAGGACCTGGTTTAGTCTCTGTGCTAATTTTTCTAGTTTGTTCAATAGCGCTACTGTCGTTGTGGGCCGCAAGGGCATTGACGGCGCCACTGACGCGCTTTGCGGATGCGGCTGAAAGGTTTACGGGCGACAGTTTGGAAGAGCCGCTGGGCGACGAGGGACCGCAAGAGATCCGTCGTGTTGCGCGTGCCCTCAACGAGATGCGTTCTCGGGTACGGCATCTTGTGGAACAGCGGACTCTGATGCTGGCAGCTGTCAGCCATGACCTACGTACGCCAGTCACCCGATTACGGTTGCGCGCCGAGGAGATCGAGCCCGCCGAATTGCGCCAGAAAATCCTTCTGGACCTCGGGACCATGCAGAGCGTGATCCAGTCCGCCCTCTGGTTCCTGCGAGGAGAGACCCGCCGCGCGCGCCGGGTTCCTGTCGACATGTCTAGCCTTCTCCAGACGGTATGCGACGGATATATCGATATGGGTAGGATCGTGAGCTTCACCGGCCCCGCACATCTCACGGTCCAGGGCGATCCGGAGCAACTGACGCGCGCGATCGCCAATTTAGTTGACAACGGCTTCAAATTTGGAAACTCGGTTGTTGTCCGGCTAATAGCCGCTCCCTCAGGCATCGTTGTCGAAGTTGAGGATAACGGACCTGGCATTCTCGACGCGGAGAAAAAGATTGCGGCGGAACCCTTTTATCGCGGGGACGCGTCCCGCAACCTCGCCGATTCTGACAGCTTCGGTCTCGGATTGTCAGTCGCCCGATCAATCACCGAAGGGCATGGTGGGAAACTTGCTTTGCTCAACGCTGAACCTGGTGGGTTGTTGGTGAGGATTACGCTTCCGACAGAGGCAACCTCCGACGACGGCGAAAAAGGGTAATTTTGTTCTACAGGCAACCGCGTCAGGCGAGCAAATTTCGACCCGTGGTCGACAAATGACCAGCGACCATTCTACCGCCTTCAGTATCCGACAGACGCATCGGATCACGCATATCTATTCCGATCTCAAAAGTCCTGACGAACAAACACATTGGTAGCACGTTTAGAAACGATATTAAACGCAGTAGACCTCTTCCGACACGGAGAGGCCACCTAAAAGACGTGAACCGCATCTAATTCACGATCCTCTCGCCCATGTACATCCCCGTAAGTGAGGCAAGAGAGGAGAATATCAATGCCTTCTGCACTACACCGTGTGAGCAAAGGGTACAACGAGATCGATTTGAGCTATTGGCGTGATCCCACGCTTGCTGAATTGCTATCCGACCCCCTCGTAAAGGCAATGATGAAAGCGGACGGCGTTAGCCGCCGCAAGCTTGAGGAGCTTGTGAACAAGGTGATGGCTCAGCGCATGGCGAACAAATTGATACGATCAACGCCACGCGGCGCGAAAGCGGGTTAATCTCCGAACATCCTTCGGATTCGCGGCTCAGCGGTCCTTTATTCTCCGTAGTGCGTGAAATCCCTACCTGCTAGCGTCGCCCGCTCATACGGCGTCTTTGCAAGGTCTGACCTGCCACTGAACTTTCACCCAGCGGCGATTAGAGCCTCGGCTGAGTGGCAGGTCAGGTCAGACATATTTAGAAACAATAAATCGCTTTAATTGTTGATCGATTGAGGTATTCCAGGTGGCGGCGGTGACATACGCCATCTAAATGAACACCCATTAAAAAATACGACGTGCGTGGATGAGTTAGAGCAGGATGAGAATGAACCAACGCTGCCAACTGAGCTCGTTGTGATAGAGCATCGATTTTATGGGACGTTCTGTTTGGGATGCGCCGCGGCGCTAGTAGGAGGCAATTTTGCAATCGCCAATTCCGTAGCATCGACAGCCAAGGCCCTCCGCCTATGCGCGGTGTTCGATAATACTGGCGACTTAAGCGATAAGTGTGAGATTTCTGGTACGTCCGTTAAAATATCGCTCGATACCCTCAAAACGAGGCCCGAGAAATTTGCGCATATGTAGCCAAGACTATTGCTCTGTCGGGGGGCACATTTGATCGTGGATGGCGATTGATGATCTTTTCGCCGACTATTAGGCGCAGGGCTATTGCTACTTGTGATCTTAAATGACCGACGAGCTGCCGACATCGCTGCAGGAATTGCGTCTCGTCGATCCCTCCGGTAGCGCGATCGCCCAGCACAACGTGGCCATAGAATGGTCGTCGGAAGCACCCATCGGACGAACCGCGTGGTCCAAATTACGCTAAAAGTCTACATTGCCCGTCGAAGGCACGCCATCTTACTGGCGTGGCTGCAGGTAGGAATCTGTCGATCAATCGCTTGCACAATTTGTCTCATTCTTGCGGCTTGCACGGCAGTTCCGCGTACTGAATTTACCGCTCAAGAGCAAAAGATCGCCCAAGTTTCTGGTTTTATTGGCATCAGGACTTGGGGAGACGGCACTTTCAAGGACTTCAAACGGGACGGTGTTACGCCACCCTCGACCGACTCACCTTCGAGTCAATATTTGGCCCTATCGGGTGGGGGGGCGGGTGGAGCATTTGGTGCGGGCGTCCTCCTAGGTTGGACAGCGAGCGGAGCACGCCCCGTCTTCGATCTCGTCAGCGGTGTGAGCACCGGCGCGCTGATCGCGCCTTTTGCCTTTCTGGGATCACGATACGATTTTGCACTAAGAGACATTTATACTGGTGACGTGGCAGACAACCTCCTTCAGATGCGCTTCATTCCAGCGGGCCTTTTGGGTTCCGGAATCCTGCAACCGGAGCCTCTGCAGCGCCTCGTCGAACAATATGCGGATGAAAAACTACTAGCAGCTATCGCACGCGAGTACAGTAAGGGCCGTCGCCTTCTCGTGATCACAACGAACATGGATGCCCAACGTTCCGTCGTTTGGGATATGGGCAAGATCGCTGCGAGCGGCCGGCCCGAGGCCCTCAAGCTTTTTCGCAATATCCTGATCGCTGCCGTAAGCGTTCCAGCGGTCCTCCCGCCCGTTCTTATCGACGTGGAGGCGGAAGGACGACATTTTCAGGAGATGCACGCGGATGGCGGCACATCGACTCAGGTGTTTACGGTTCCAGAAGGTTTGCTCGCCGCGGCAAATTCACTCGGAATTCCCCAGAGAAAAGAGGCCGAGCTCTACATTGTAATTAATAATGCGCTCATTCCGGAGTTCGAAGTCACCTCCAACAACACTTTCGTGGTCGGAGACAGAGGCTTAGAGACCATGATTAAGTCTCAGACGCGCAGCATGCTCGATGCGACCTATGCGTTCTCGAAGCGAGCCAGAATTGGTTTTCACGTTGCCTCGATCGATCGTTCAATTCCATATCGAGCGCTAGACCCGTTTAATGTCGATTATATGCGCGCATTGTTCAAGCTTGGTTACGACCAAGCCTTGTCGGGCCAAGTCTGGAAAGGAGCGCCGACATTCGTTGATCGAAGCGTTTCAAAATCACCAACCCACAATGAATTGTCTCCGGATACTGCAACCCTGACTGCGACAAATCGTACGGCGACCCAATTGACCGCGCGGCAGACGCAACCTTAACGTCGCGCCTTCCGAATGAGTATTTCGGCGCCCTTCATGGCCGGTGGCTGGGCCGACCACCGGCAGCGTGCGGTGGATCGCCGCTAGGCCGGTTGGCGTGAGTTGCGGCGCTGAAAGAGATTCCGATCGTGTCGATAGTCACCCTCGTGCCTAGCCTATTTCGCTTGATGCGATACGGTGCGTACCCACCCAAGGTCGGCTGTGTGTGAGGTCATCGAACTTTCCTGGGAAGCGTGTTCACGCCGTTCGCTCGTCGATGCTGATTTCTCCTGCGCCGAACGCGATGACATAGACGAAACCGCCGGCCATGGCCAGGTTCTTTAAAAAATGGATCATGTTCGGCATGTCACCGGCGGGCAAGTGAACGCCGAAGGCGGTGACAAGGCAAAAAAGAGCGAGCAAAGTGGCGGCCCACCTCGCCTGAAAGCCCACCAGAATTGCTAACCCTCCCAAAACATGGATACAAACCGAGACCCAAACTGCGAAGTCGGGAATGGGCACGTGGACCTTAGCGAAATAACGCGCCGTCCCCCCTGGATCAATTAGTTGCAGGATCCCATCCACGATAAAGATGGCAGATAATAAAACCCGTCCAAGTAGGGGTAAATAAGTTTTGATGTTGTGCACGTAGTCCGTTCCATGTCGCTGGATAAATCGGTTGGTTTCTTGGTGCACAAACCCCTCACGCAATTGAGGACGACGCCTCACTTAGGGTTCTTGCGCATCCATCATTACGAATGCAATACGACAGGGCTCTTTGCCCCGGTTGAGCCACGCGTGATTGGTTGCCTGTTGCACCACGACGTCCCCAGCCTTCAAATGGACTGGGCCGGTATCTAGCAGCATGTCTATCTCGCCCAACATTATGATCGCGTAATCGACCGTGCGAGTCCGGTGCATCAATGGGTGGCTGGGTGGGAGTCCGCGCTTTGGCGC
>Ga0181531_10000124_pt1 | contig 59276 bp, 49 predicted proteins | sample PEATcosm2014_Bin_38_FD_119743 | JGI IMG/M metagenome (GOLD analysis project Ga0181531, IMG submission 119743) | Peatland microbial communities from MTU Mesocosm Facility, Houghton, MI, USA - PEATcosm2014_Bin11_10_metaG | ecosystem: Environmental > Terrestrial > Soil > Wetlands > Peat | place... | reverse complement strand
TTCCGAGAATGGATAGGCATCGCCCGCTCGTGTGGAGCCGAGCATAATCATGCTGAAAGCGGCTGGGGCAGGAGGCGTCACTCGATCTTCATTGGGAACGAATTCGACGGAGACTACGGCGCCGTCCGGTTTGAGCGCGGGATGAATCTTGCGCAACAAAGTCTCAATCGCCGCGGAATCGAAGTGGTGCAGGAACCCTGTTAATAGGACCAAGTCGTAGTCCTTGCCGAATTCCACTTCGAAGGCATTGCCCGGCAAAGTGTGATAGCGCGCGCCGACGCCGGCGGCTTGGGCATTCTCTTTCGCTACATCCAGGACGCGCGGCCAATCCACCGCGAAAATCTCCGCGTTAGGATTGTGTTTGGCAATTGTGACGCCGTACATTCCGTGGCCGGCAGCGATGTCGAGCACCTTCCATTTCTTGCCGGCATTCGCGTTAACGGTTTCCGCGACCCCTTCTGCGGCAAGTTTCTGCAACGGAGCCATGGAGCGGGCAAACTCCACCCATTTCGGACTGTCAGGTTCGGTGGTAGTCGCGTCTCCCTCAAGAGAGCCACCCTTGCGAACGATGGCAGTCAAATTCTTGAAAGCATCCGTCAATTCCGGAAGGGTAAGAAACCCGACTGCTGAGCCGATATATGCGGCTGACTGCTTGTTAAGAAAAATTGCCGAATCGGGCGCTAGTTCGTAGCGCTGCTCGTTCTTCGTCAGGAATCCATTCACCACGAGAAAGTCACACAAGATGCGAATTCCGCGCTCGGAGGCCTGGCATTTTTTGGCGAGCGCTGCCGCGCTATTCGTTCCCTGGCCGATCGCGGTGAAAACGTCAAGTTCGATCGCGGTTTTCAGAGCTGCAGTTTTCTGATAAGCGTTGAGCGTTTCAAAGATACGCTCGGGCCCGACAGATGGATGACCCGTGGCTGCCATCGTTTTTCTCCAAAATAGAATTTATTGCCCTAGCGAACGCTAACAACGCGGCGGAAAGGACTATTCGCCGATTCTCTCTCTCGCGCGCGCAGGAGGCAATGGTAGAAATATGGAATTCGCTTGGAAGAACCCGCGGCGTCGCTTACATTCTTGCGATCGAAACTACGGTACGCGCATGGTTTTGCGCAAAGGCAACCGGCATGCAAATTGAGCCCTTTGAACTCGAGCGCTGGCAGTCCGTCTGGGAAAATAAAGTTGAATTCAATATTTCCGAGAGCGGAGTGCATCCGCTGGCGACCTCGGAACTCGTGCCGGATGCTGCCGCACTGCAAAAAATACTGGATGTTCCGCAATATTATCCGCAAACGAATGGCAGTGAAGAATTGCGTTCGCGCATTGCCGAGTTGTATCCGGGAGCTACGACCGAGAATGTGCTGGTCACCTGCGGCGGCTCCGAAGCGAATTTCATTTCCGCTTGGGCGCTGATCGAACCTGGCGATGAAGTCGTTTTCATGATGCCGAATTACATGCAGATTGCGGGACTAGCGCGCTCGTTCGGCGCGACGGTAAAACCTCTATGGCTGCGCGAGGAACTTCAGTGGGGAATCAATATCAGCGAGCTGCCCCGGCTAATCGGGCCAAAAACGAAACTGGTGGCCATTTGCAATCCGAGCAATCCCACCGGATCGCTTTTGCGAAAAGAGGAGCGCGAAGCGATCGTGGCTGCGGCGGAAAAAGTGGGCGCTTGGATTCTTGCCGACGAAGTTTATCGCGGCGCGGAATTTGACGGCGCAATGACCGCAAGTTTTTGGGGCGGATACGATCGCGTACTATGCACGGCGGGCCTTTCGAAGGCCTATGGCTTGCCTGGATTGCGCACGGGCTGGGTGATTGGAGCGCCGAAGATGGTGGAGCGGCTGTGGGGGTATCACGATTACACGAGCATCGCGCCAACAATGCTGACTGACCGACTGGCGTCCGTTGCCCTGGAGCCCAAGCGGCGCGCGTGGATTCTGAATCGCACGCGAGAAATTCTGGTGCGCAACTACCCTGCTTTGCGCGCTTGGCTGGAAAACCACGCGGACTCGTTTTCGCACGTGCCGCCGAAAGCCGGCGCAATTGCCTGGGCCGGTCTGCGAGGAGGACGCAATTCCGCACAAATGGCAGAAGAGCTGCGCGAAAAGAAGGACGTCCTTCTGGTCGCCGGCGAACAATTGGGAATGCCGTCTTTCGTGCGATTCGGCTTCGGCGGCGATGCCGAACATTTGCAGAAGGCGTTAGGACGCATTGACGAGTGGCTGCAGGAAAATCGCGTTCGTTCGCACACCCGCTAGCCGCCAACTTCTGCAACCCGTTGAGGAAATGGTTGCAAGCGGAACAAGTTCAGATTGGCGGCTTGCATTGACTTGCCCTCTCCCGCGGCCATAAGATTGCTCGCTGCATCGGTCTGGCATCGCTCTCCATGAAAGCGCCTATACCCGAAAACGAATTGGCGCGACTCGAAGCTCTCCAGCGGTATGCCATTCTGGATACGTTTCCCGAACAGGAATTCGACGATCTCTCCCGCCTTGCGGCCATGATCTGCGGCACACCCATCGCGCTGGTCAGCCTGGTGGATGCGGACCGGCAATGGTTCAAAGCGAAAGTCGGAATTGACGACTCGGAGACGCCGCGGGACATTGCGTTTTGCGGGCATGCAATTATGCAACAGGACGTGATGGTGGTTCCCGACGCACTGGCGGACGAGCGTTTTCGAACTAATCCGCTGGTCACCGACCGGCCCAAGGTGCGGTTCTATGCCGGCGCTCCGCTGATCACGCAGGAAGGTCACGCCCTGGGAACTCTGTGCGTGCTCGATCACGTTCCGCGGGATCTGTCGCCGGACCAGAAACAAGCACTGCAAGCTCTGGGCCGGCTAGTGGTTGCTCAGATAGAACTCCGACGAAGCGTTTCCGACCAATCGCAAGCGATTCGAGAGCGCCGCCGCGCGGAAGAAGAGCTCGATCAGCTCTTTACGCTCTCGCTCGATATGCTTTGCATCGCGGGCTTCGACGGCTATTTCAAGCGAATCAATCCAGCGTGGGAGGGGACTCTCGGCATTCCAACCGAGGAGTTGCTCTCGCGTCCCTATGTAGATTTCGTTCATCCGGACGATCGCGAAGCCACCATCCGCGAAGCGGAAAAGATGGACCAGGGGGCGCTGACGATTTCGTTTGAGAATCGCTATCGCACGGCGGACGGAACCTACTTGTGGTTATTATGGAATGCAATCCCGAACAAGAGTCTGAAGCTGATATTTGCGGTCGCGCGAGACATCACGCAGCGCAAACAGACCGAGCGCCGGCTTGCCACCGGCTACGCTGTTACCAATCTGTTGGCGGATGCTGAATCCTTGGAGATTGCGTCGCCGGAAATTCTGAAAGCGGTTTGCGAAGGTCTGGGATGGGAACTGGGCGCGATTTGGGGCGTGGAAGACAGCGCAGACACGATTCAGTGCCTTTCCATCTGGCACTTACCGCAAGTGGAATTTCCCGAATTTGTCAATGCCACTCGCCAAATCACTTTTAAGCGGGGTGTGGGTCTTCCGGGACGAGTGTGGGCCTCGGGACAATCCGCGTGGATTCCAGACGTGCCGAACGACGACAATTTTCCGCGCGCGCCGTTGGCGGAAGCGGAAGGTCTGCACGCCGCATTTTGTTTTCCCATTCGAACGGGCGAACGCGTGTTGGGCGCGGTTGAGTTTTTCAGCCGCGAGATCCGCAAACTGGAAGGCGAACTGGTGGAGATGTTCGATTCCATCGGCAGCCAGATCGGGCAGTTCATCGAGCGGCGACGCGCCGAAACGGACTTAAAGCTCTACGCCGATTATCTGGAAGCCGCCCGGCACGTCCAGGAGAAGGACGCAAAGCGTCTGGCTGCGCTGGTAAAAGAACTGGAAATTGCAAAGAAAAAGGCGGAGGAGGCTACCCGCGCCAAGAGCGAGTTTCTCGCGAACATGAGCCACGAGATACGTACGCCGATGAACGCCATCGTAGGCATGACGGAACTTGCGTTGGAAACCAAGTTGACGGCAGAGCAGCGCGAATATCTGAGCACGGTAAAGACCTCAGCCGCCTCGCTGCTGGATTTAATCAACGACATTCTGGACTTCTCAAAAGTAGAAGCTCGCAAAGAAGAATTGGATCACGTCGAATTCAAACTGCGGGATACGGTCGCGGATACGATGAAGGTGCTGGCCGTGCGAGCGCAGGAGAAGGGCCTTGAACTGGTATCGCACTTTCCTCCGGACATTCCTGACGATCTCGTCGGCGATCCGAGCCGGCTAGGGCGGATCATTGTGAACCTGGTAGGCAACGCCATTAAGTTCACCGAGCGCGGGGAAGTGGTGTTGCACGCTGGAGTGGAAAAGCGGGAAATCGCGGATGTGGTGTTGCACTTTACCGTGACAGATACGGGAATTGGCATCCCGATTGAAAAACAAAAGCGAATCTTCGAAGCTTTCGCCCAAGCCGATACTTCCACTACCCGAAAATATGGCGGCACGGGCCTGGGGCTCGCGATATGCGCGCAACTGGCGGAGTTGATGGGCGGCCGCGTGTGGGTGGAGAGCCAGGTGGGAAGCGGGAGCACGTTTCATTTCACGGCGCGATTCGGTTTGCGGAATCCATCGGCGGAAAAAACTCCGGAGGCTTCGCCGCTAAAGCTGCAAGATTTGCCCGTCCTGGTCGTGGACGACAATGCGACGAATCGCCGCATACTCGAGGAGATGATCACAAATTGGCGAATGAAGCCGGTGGCGGCTGCGAGTGGAGCAGCCGCGCTGAAGGCCATGAAACGAGCGCGAACGGATGGGAATCCATTTCGCGTGGTGTTGCTGGACGGGCATATGCCGGAAATGGATGGATTCGAAGTCGCCGCGCGAGTGAAGAAGGATCCGCACCTTCGGCACGCGACCGTCATCCTGCTTACCTCCGCCGGGAAACGCGAGGACCTGAGCCGAGCCAAGACTCTGGGGGCCGCCGCTGCGCTGACAAAGCCGGTGAAACAATCTGAACTGTGGGACGCGATCGTAACCGCGCTTCACGTTCCGGCGCATGCCAAGACGCGACCTTCGGCTCTGCGCCAGAAAGCGCTGGGAGCAACTCGCGCATTGCAGATTCTTGTAGCGGAAGATAATCCAGTGAACCAGCAACTTGCGTTGCACCTTCTTGAACGGCGCGGCCATTCCGCGACGGTGGCGGAAAATGGACGCGAAGCCCTGGCCGCGATCGAAAAAAACAATTTCGATCTGGTTTTGATGGACGTGCAAATGCCGGAGATGGGCGGCTTGGAAGCCACGCGAGCGATTCGCGAAAGAGAGAAATCCACGGGCGAGCATCTGCCCATTGTCGCGATGACGGCGCACGCCATGCAGGGGGACCGCGAGCGCTGCCTGGAAGCAGGGATGGACGGGTACTTGGCCAAGCCGCTGGACCCTAAAATATTTCTGCAGACGGTGGAAGCCGCGGCGTCGCCAGGGCACGAAGCCGAGGTGGATCCAGGAACTTCGGCCTCGGAACGTACAGCGGATGAATCGACGCTCTTGGCGCGATTCAACGGCGACCGCAAGCTGGTGCGCAGGCTGGTCACTGCGTTTCGCGAGGATTGTCCCCGCATGATGATGCGGATCCGAAGCGCTGCCAGAGTGCGGAATGCCGCCGCATTGGCCGATGCAGCGCACGCGTTGAAGGGCTCGATAGGGAACTTTGGCGCTTCCGCTGCTTTCGACAGCGCTCGAGAGGTTGAAAAATTGGCTCGAGAGGGTAAACTCGACGGCGCGCGTGAACTATGCCGCACCCTGGAAAAGCAGATTGCGGCGTTTCTCTTCGCTCTTCAGACAATCGCGCAAAGAAAAAAGAAAGTAAAGGCAAAGCCAAGAGTCCGCTCGCGAGATTCCCTGCGGAGGAAAAAATGACGCGCATTCTGATTGCAGACGACGATCGCACAACGCGCTTATTGCTGTCCGAGACGCTTCGCGCTCAGAAATTCACGACCGTAAGCGCGGCGGACGGCGCGGCTGCGCTAAAGAAAATGAAGGAAGGCAAGTTCGATTTAGTGCTGCTGGACATATGGATGCCGAAGATGAACGGCCTGGAAGTCCTCAAGAAACTTCGCAGCATGAAAGCGCGGCCCAAAGTGATTGTGATGACTTCGGACGATACGCCTGGCACGTTGCTGAGCGCGATTCGCGAGGAAGCCTACCAGTACGTCGCGAAGCCGATCGAACCGAAAGCACTCGTTGCATTGGTGCGGGAGACTCTTGCCAAGAAAACTGACGCGGCTCCCATTGAAGTTGTTTCGGCGACTCCTACTTGGGTTGAGCTGCTGGTTTCCTGCACGCTCGCGGAAGCGGAGCGGATCGAAAGCTTCATGGCGCATCTTAAAACCGGGTTGTCAGACGACGTACAGCGAGCCGTCGGGCAGGCCTTTCATGAACTGCTCCTGAATGCCGTGGAGTGGGGTGGCAAACTCGACGCCAGCCGGAAGGTCCGAATCTCCTACCTTCGCGCCAAACGCATGCTGATGTATCGCATCGCGGATCCCGGCACGGGCTTCAAGTTTTCTGAGCTGGAGCACGCGGCAATATCGCACACGCCCGACAATCCCACGGTGCACGATGACATTCGCCGGGAAAAGGGGCTGCGCCCAGGCGGCTTTGGTCTGTTGATGACCAAGGCCAGCGTCGATGAATTGCTCTACAATGAAGCCCAGAACGAAGTCGTCTTTGTGAAATATCTGGACGAATAGTTCGTACGGCCTACATTTGCACCTATGAGACTACTAATCGTAATGATTGCTTTCGTGAGCGCGGCTGCGCTGCTGTTTCTGGCGCTCACTAGGTTGTCAAAACCGCCGGCCGCGCCAAAGCAGCCCGAAGGATGGAATTCAACCGCGATTCGGAGCAGCTTCGAAGGAATTCAGGTTAAGGAAGTTGACCCCACGCACGCGGCGTTGATCTTCTCCTACGATCTGGAGAACACAACGGATTCTGACTACCATTTGTCCAATGATCCGAAGGTGTTGATTATGGGCCGGCTGAAATCGAACACGAGCTTGAAGCCGGAAGATTCGATGCAGATCCATAATCCGATTTTTCTGCCCGCGCGGAACCGGACACGTATCGCCCTGGAAGTTAATTATTCTTTTAACTGGCCCGCGCAGATGTTTCCCGGTCAGGTGGGTCCGGTGACGCAGGAGAAATTCAGATCCTTCGTGGCCGGAAAAACAGCCGATTTACAGGGCTTCGTACTCTTCGACGAAGCTGCACATTATCAGATCGAGCTTCCGGGCGGATGGCAAGAGTTGCAACCAGCCACTGCCGCAACCGGAGCCGATTAAGACTCATCCGACGGCGCATTTTTCTATCGCGTATAAGAATGTATAATCGCGGACGAAGCGGCTTGCTGCGCCACCCTCCTCGCAGCGAGGTTCAACAGATGCCGGAATTTCACGACATTACGCAGAATCTCCGGAAACATGCGGACCGGCGTGCCCATTCGCGCCACCGCATTAGGGCGCTTGCATACGTCGAGTTGGGAGAAAACAACGGGGGAATCGTTCTGAATATCAGCGAAGGCGGATTTTCCGTTCGAGCTGCGGAAGCCATACGCGAGGATAGTCTCTCGCGGTTGCGCTTTCAGATGCAGAACGCCACGCAGCCATTGGAAATGAGCGGCAAGATCGCGTGGACGAGCGTTTCGAGGAAAGAAGCTGGTGTGCGGTTTGCAGATCCTCGTGAAGAAGCGCTCTTGGAAATCAGGACTTGGATTTTGAAAGAAGTTTCGCCAGGTACCTTGCCAAAAAAGCCGCCGATTGTGCCCAGAGTCATTGGAAAAGTGCCCGGGGAAAATGAATCCGTCATCGATGAGTTTTCGGGCGAAGAGGTTGCTGAGGCTGAGATTCAAGGCAACGGCGATGGACTTGTGGCCGGGTCTTCCGCAATTCCGGATTCGAAAATCCAGGTTTCTGACTCAAGGGCGCCGAAGACGCCGGTTGAAAGGCAGCGGCACGGTGCAACGCTTTTGCCGAAGGAAGCGGTCACTGCGACCAGCGTTCGATCGCCAGTCGTCGCTTTGCCGGCGATTAAAAAACCGGTCCAAGTGCAGCCGCCACCGCGAGAGGAGAAAGCGCAGGAGAGTTGGATGGATTTTCGAATTCAGATGGGACGAGGCTGGGTACTCGCCGCCCTGGTGACTTTTCTTGTGGCTATTGCGTTTGCCGGAGGAATGGCGGTAAGAAGAGGCGGCCTAATCGGGCTGTGGCGTAACTGGGAGATGACGCCATCTATCAGCGTGCCATCTCAGGGCACAGCTTCGGCTGCTCCCCCCGCTCCGTCCGCTCAGACACCGCCAAAACCATTGCAGATCGAAATCGTTGACTCAAGCAATCAACGATGGGTGATTCCTGCGAGCGCAGGCAGTATTCGTTCAGGAGCAAACGGCGCGGGGACGCCCCATGATTCTTCAGAAAATACCGCCGCACCTTCTTCCGCCGCTTCGCAGACGCCGGAGCATCAGAGCGCAGAGAAGGCGTCAGCTGTCCCGGGTCAGAAAGGAACGGCGCCGCTTCTATTGAGTTTGCCGGAACGCTCGGTGAGCGCCTCGGGTTCGGTGGCGATTAGCTCTCAGCGTTCGTTTGCGGTGCCTGCGGAATCTTCGCAAGCGGCATCGCCAACGGGGAAAAATCTCGAGGTCGGACAACTGGTGAATCTGGTTGACCCGGTATATCCGCCGGATGCGGAACAGAAGCACGTGGAAGGAACTGTCAAGTTGCACGCGACAATCGGAGTGGACGGATCGATCAAGGACCTTCAGCCGTTGAGCGGCCCTCCATCGCTATTACCAGCGGCGCTCACTGCGGTGCGTGAGTGGCGTTACAACCCGACTTTGCTGAACGGCCAGCCCATCGAGACGCAGGAAGACATTAGCCTCGTTTTTCGGCTTCCGAATTAGCGGTCGCTCAGCTCGGTTGACGTTTCGTGTACCACGCGTATACGATGGCGTCTGTTCGTTAAGGAGGATAAAACATGGCAAAAAGCAGGTTTAAGAGTGCAGCTAAGAAAATCGGCGCAGCAATGGGACGAGCAGACCGCACGGCGCACAAAGTTGCGAAAGCGGGAGTGGTGGCGCGAGAAGAACTAATACAGTTGTCAAAACAAGTAGAATCGCTCAAGCGCCAGTTGCAGAAGACAACCAAGCGTTTGAAAAACGCTCTCACCTAAATTCCCGAGCATCCGGTCGGCTCGTTTTTAGTTCACGGCCGAGGCTTGCGCTCAATCTGTAACCTTTGGGTGAACGCTCAGGTAGAATTGGTGTCATGCGTCCGTAGCTCAATTGGATAGAGCATCTGCCTTCGGAGCAGAGGGTTGGGGGTTCAAGTCCCTCCGGGCGCGCCATCCTTTCAATGAGTTGCAAAAACTCCATTGGCTGGGAACTTTGAAGGAGCGAGCTGCGTTTCTTCGTCGTGCATTTTGTCGCATGCATGCAACATGAGAGCACTGAAAATGATTAGCGGTTCACTGAACTGGAATCTTTACTGTTTTCGCGGCGCGCGCGCTCTCTTCTCCGCGAGGGGATCTGCGGTGCTGTGTGGCTTGCTGTTCGCCGGAGGCGCCGCCACAATTTTCCTTGCCTCTCCCGCGCGCGCGCAGCAGGGTGATTCCGCTGCGGCGCCCGTTGTAGTGCAGCCGGGTGCGCCGGGAAAGCCGAGCCGCACGCTGCCGTCTTCGACGAAGGGCACCCTGCCGCCACGGTCGCAAGCGGACGTGGAGTTCATGCAGGGCATGATCATGCATCATTCGCAGGCGGTGGAGATGACCGCGCTGATTGCGTCGCATACGGAAAACAAGGATCTGCGGTCGCTGGGAGCGCGGATCAGCAGCTCGCAGTCGGACGAGATTAAATTTATGCAGCGGTGGCTGGCGGCTCGCGGAGAACCGGTTTCCATGGCGATGGCGGGAATGCCGGACATGGATAAGCCGGACCATTCGTCAGCTCCGATCGCGATGGCTCTTATGCCCGGTATGCTTACGCCCGAACAGATGGAAGCGCTGCGGAAGGCCAAGGGCGCCGAGTTCGACCGCTTATTTTTGATTGGGATGATTCAGCACCACAACGGCGCGTTAATCATGGTAAAGGATTTGTTCGACAACGCGGGCGCCGGGCAGGATGCCGATCTGTTCGATTTCGCGACGGACGCAGACAATACGCAACGGGCCGAGATCAAAATTATGCAGACTATGTTGGAGAAAAATCCCTCAGAGGAGAAACGATGAACCGAGTGTCCTGTGTTGCTTTTCGTGTCGCGGTGGCTGCGATGATCTTATGTTCTGGTGTAAGCCGGATACAGGCGCAGACGCCCGCACCCGGGCCATCCGCGCAGCAACCCGCGACGGCGCCAGAGAATCCGTTTGCGCCGCAGCCCGCCCCGCCACTGCCGCCGGGGATGACCGGTTCGGATGTGAACGATCCGCGCTTCAAGCTGACGCCGGGAATGTATGACGCAGGTGAGGCCTCGATGGGCATGAAGCACCTCCTGCTGCTCAAGAAGCCTGACGCCTTTCAACTCGGGACCACTGATCCGGACGATCCGAAGGTGGCAAAGATGTTTGGCCAGCTTGGTATGGGCCGAGCTTCGAAGATTCCGAAGGAGCTGCAGATAGTGATCGCGCAGCTCGCTTTCGCGAACTCGGACCTGGCATTCCAGGGTAACCATCTTTTTCAGGGAAATTTTTACGGTGTGAATATTTACGACATCTCGAATCCAGCCCAAGCCGCGTTGGTAACTTCGATGGTCTGCCCGGGCGGGCAGGGCGATGTCTCGGTTTACAAGAACCTGCTGTTCATGTCCGTGGAGATGCCGAATGGACGACTGGATTGCGGCACGCAGGGTTTTCCTCCGGAGCCGCCGCCTCCTCCCGGGCATGAGAAGGAACGCCGCTTGCCCGTGGCGCAAAAGGACCGCTTCCGCGGCGTGAGAATCTTCGACATTTCAGACATCAAGAATCCGAAGCAAGTGGCAGCGGTTCAGACGTGCCGCGGATCGCATACGCATACTCTAGTGGTAGATCCGAATGACAAGGACAACGTTTACATTTACGTGTCGGGCGCATCGTTTGTGCGTCAAGCAGAGGAACTGGCCGGCTGCTCGAATGAAGCGCCGGACAAGGACCCCAACACCGCGCTGTTTCGTATCGAGGTAATCAAGGTTCCGGTGGCGGCTCCTCAGGATGCGAAGGTGGTTTCCAGCCCGCGTCTATTTATCGATCCGCGCACGGGCGTACTGAACAGCCTGAATAACGGCGGCAGCCACGACAAGGATGAACAGAAGCCCGCAGACACGAATCACTGTCACGACATCACGGTCTACTCCGCGATTGGGTTGGCGGCGGGCGCTTGCTCCGGAAATGGAATTCTGCTCGACATCAAGGACCCGGTACATCCGAAACGTGTGGATGCCGTGAACGATCCGAACTACTCGTACTGGCACTCCGCTTCGTTCTCGAACGATGGGACCAAAGTCGTGTTCACCGACGAGTGGGGAGGCGGCCTCGGTGCGCGTTGCCGTCCGAACGACCCTAACAAGTGGGGCGCGGATGCGATCTTCCATCTCAAGGACGACAAGTTGACCTTCGCCAGTTATTACAAACTGCCCGCGGCGCAGGGCGACACGGAGAACTGTGTGGCGCACAACGGCTCGCTGATCCCGGTTCCCGGCCGCGATATCGAAGTGCAAGCCTGGTACCAAGGCGGCATCTCCGTGATGGACTTCACCGACGCGGCACACCCTTTTGAAATTGCGTACTTCGACCGCGGCCCGATCGATTCGAAGATGCTGGTGCTCGGCGGCGACTGGTCGGCCTACTGGTACAACGGCGACATCTACGGTTCTGAAATCGCGCGCGGCCTGGACGTCTTTGAACTGACACCGAGCAAGTTCCTGACGCAGAACGAAATTGACGCGGCCAAGACGGTTCGCGTGTCCGAGCTGAACGTGCAGGACCAGCAGAAAATCGAATGGCCCGCGAAGCTAGTCGTCGCGAAGGCGTACCTGGACCAGTTGGAGCGTTCCCAAGCTTTGCCGGCGAAGCAAATCGCAGATCTGCGGGCGGCGATCGAGGGCGCAGAGACCGCACACATGAGCAAAAGCAAAAGGGCGAAGTTGAGCGGTATGGCGACCTCGTTGGAAGCTAGCGCTGCCACTGCGAAAACGCAGGCTGACTCAAAACGGTTGCAGTCCTTGGCGGATATCCTGAAGAAACCCTCAGCTTAATCACATCGCGAAACGGACGGTTTCAAGTCTAGCCCGCAGAGGCAGGGCTCCGCATGAAATCCTCACCACAGCGGACCCACTGTTTGTTCTTGAAACACCGGCGGAGGGCCGCCCACATTCGACAAGTGGATCGCGGCCAGGTAGGGTTTCGCTTGCGGATCGTACGTGACGGTGATGCTTCCGCCGCGCCCCGGCGAACCGTCAAAACCATTTCGTCCATCGCTGCCGGACATTCCGCTGCTCCCACTCGGCGTTCCGATTCCGCCGGAGCCTCCTTGCCCTCCGCGACCGCCGCGGCCTCCGGATCCTCCCGGGCCTCCGTCAGCTTTCACCGTCAACGCGCCGCCTTGCGGATCCACCAGGTACAGCCGCTGCTTGCCCGCTGCCGATACGTTTATTTGAAGGAGTGGATGCGCGCCCGGCCTGACCGTAACCCTTATCTGCACCGGCGGCGCATTCCCTCCGTTTCCTCCATCTCCACCGTCTCCGCCATTCGTCCCGTTCCCGCCATTCCCGCCCGGTGAGGGATTATTCGGATCGGTGGAACCCATGCTGCCGGACGAGCCGGCCATTCCGTCGCTACCGTTAGTGCCGTCAGAGCCCTTGGCCCCGGAAAAGTTCGAGACGAAGTTGTAGTCGTATGTAATGGGAATGTCTAGGTCCGCGTGCAGGTCCGGATGGCTGGGCACCGTGATGCTGACGTGCGCCGTCTTCCCGTCGCTAACTCTGGGATCGTGCGCGAGCGTCAACACGCCTTTGTTGTTAGCCGTCACCACAGTCGGCGTCACCGCGAGATCGCTCCACAGAACTTTCCCCTTGCCCTGTCCCTCCGTCGCCAATATCTTGCCGTCGGGCTGAGTGAATGTCGCCACCAGAGGCGACTTCTCTCCCGGGGCGATCGCCGGCCCGTTAGGCAGATGTACCTCCATGGACGTTACGGGAATCTTGGCGAGGTAAACCCGCATCCCCAGCCTCACTTTCACAGCCGTGCACCCGCTCGTCGCAAGCAGGCAGCCCAGTGCTATGCAAACCGCCCAGCGCGTGCTCAGTTCGTGTCGCTTGCCGTCGTTCATGTCGAGAACCTCACGTGTGAAGAACACCTATTAGACCGCGCCGTTCGCCGTCCGGGTACGGCGCACATGAAAGTAATCCACACTGCCTGACTAACGCGGAATAGTGCGATTTGGAAGAGTCAACTCGCTCGTGCAGAACTCTCAACGGGAGAGGGAACCCTCTACTTCGGGGGCTTTGGGGATCAACCTCTTTCGTCCGTCCGCCAGTTTTACTGGACGATCACCTTTAGCGCGCCGTGATCCGACGGGGGGTTTGAGTCGCAAGCCACGTCCGATGTATAGGCAACGTATGTTCTGGCTGCGGAGTTTAAGGCAATAGGTCCGGACCTCGCCCGCGCGCCGGGGCCCACATCCGCACAACTGCTCTCTGCGAACGGGTTGCCATCGGATTTGAAATGGACGGAACGGGGACCTGAAGAGGAGTTCGACCAAAGAATCCATTCATGGTTCGCTTTGACGAGAGTGCAGTCCGATTCCTTTCCCGCTGCAATATCTATCGTGCATTTCGCTGTTCGCACCGGAGGCAGGGCACTCGAGCCTGCTGGGATCGCTATCGATGTACAGAACACAAACATCAGCCCGAAACATGTCGTCGAAAGTACCACCGCAAGAAGCCTGCTGCGCTCTCTCGTCACGAATTACCTCCTTCGCTTTAGTTCTCGATCGAAAAAATGCGGCGATAATTTCGGCGCAGAATGGTGGGCCCGCCAGGATTCGAACCTGGGACCGACGGATTATGAGTCCGCTGCTCTAACCAGCTGAGCTACAGGCCCGTACCTTGAACATCTTACACCGGAAAGATTCGTTGGAAATCTCTGTCTCTGGAAAACGACCGAGCTACTTTCGTGGTTTGCCGACGCGCTGAGCCGTCGATAGCATCAGACGGACCGTGTCCATATCCTTCGGCTGGACCTTGCCGGCGGGAATCCGCGTGGCGGTTACTTCTTCCAGTTTCGATAACACATCGACCAGGGAGAAAGAATCGATTAGGCCGGACGAAACCAGAGGAGTGTCAACTCCGAGCTGCACGCCGGGCTGACGAATTATCTCTTTGCAGATGTAATCAATCAATTGCTGGGCAAAATCCGCCATCGCGCGAGCGCCTCGCAGATCAGCTTATTCGCAATTCCGGGTGCTCGGCCAGAAGTTTTTCGCGCGTCGCAGAACGAGCTGGCTTCCCCGCAGTGCTCTTGACGATCCAGCGCGGAGGCTTCAAATAAATGGCTCGCGGAGCCACTCCCAGCTCCGCCACAATGGCACCGCGGATTGCTCGATCGATATCAGACGAACTTTCTAAATTGGAGGGTTCTTCCACTTCAGCTACCAACACAATTTCTTCGGTTCCCAAATCCGCGTTGTAGCATCCAAACGCTACGGCGCGGCCATCGTGGATAGCCGGATGGCTGAAGGCAATTTCCTCGACGTCCTGGGGATAGATATTTTTCCCGCCCACAATGATCAGGTCTTTCTTGCGGCCGGTCACGTACAGCTCGCGATCCAGAAGAAATCCCAAGTCGCCGGACCAATACCAGCCATCCCGCAAGCTCAAGGAAGTTAAGTCAGGCCGGTTGTAGTAGCCGTCGAGCATGGAGTCACTTCGGATCAGGATTTCGCCCACGTGGCGATCTGGCAATGCGTCGCCTTTTTCCGAAACGATTCGAACTTCGTTATTCGGAAGGCTTTGTCCTGATGAGACAAAACACGGTCCGCGTCCCTTCTCCACCGGAACTGCTATTCGCTCGGATTGATATTTGGCGCCATCAATCCAGGTGCGGGCGGGCATGCCGCCGTTCATTCCTGATTGGCTAACCGCAAAAACATTTTCGGCCATCGCGTACGAGCTCTGCAAAGCCGTTGGCTGCAAACCGGAGGGAGAAAACGCCGCGGCGAAGGAATCCATGCTTTCAGCGCGAACTGGTTCAGAACAATTAATCAGAGCGCGCAGGCTCGACAAGTCATATTTTTTTCGAGCTTTTGACTTTACCCGGCTAGCCAGGAACGAGAGGGCGAAATTGGGGACCCACGACAACGTGCATTTGTATTTGGACACCAGGTGCAACATGCTTCCCGGCTGCAGGACCCAATCGGTCGGAGATTGCATTACCACGTGCAAATGATAGACCATGGGAAGAATGAAACACGCAATCAAGCCCATGTCGTGATACAGAGGGAGCCAGTTATAGATCCGATCGCTCGGCCGAATTTGCAGCGCGTGGGAAAGGTGGGCCAGTTGACGCAAAACAGCCCCGTGCGATAACGCGACCCCCTTCTGCAGGCCCGTCGTCCCAGCCGAATGCTGAATGAAGGCCAAATCCTCAGGTTCCGAAGGAATTAGAGTTACGCCGCCGTTCCCTGACGTTGGCGGCGCAGAATGGGCGCGAATAAGTTTCGATTGATCGCTGAGGCTGACGGATTCCAAAAACTCTGCGGGAAACGATTCGTCAACCACAACCAATTTCGCATTCAGGTTCGCGGAAACACCGGCCAGTCCGAAGCGATATTTTGCAGGTTCTACCTTGAACGTGGGATAAGCGAGAATGGCCGGCACGGCGCCAAGCAGCATGGCCCCTGCAAAAGCAGCCATCAACGCCGCTCCTTGCGGCATGATCAGGATTACGGTGTCGCCTTTGCTCAGGCCGTGCTCTTTAAAGGAAGCTGCCTGGGCGTTGGACCATCGAGTGAAGTCGCCGAACGTGAAGGTCTGCTCGTCGTCATCATCAATCCACATTGTGACGAAGGGCTTTTCCTGCGGGGCGGCAAGAAGGGCTTCGGGTAACGTTGCGAAGGGAACCCGGACGGGTGGAAAGCGAGCGGCCATCGTCAGTGCTTGGGTAACCGGAGTTGTCTAGTTTCCATCCGCCACCGCAGCGAACATTTTGTCGGCGATAATCTGGTTTCCTGAGGGGCCGGTATGGCTGAAGTCGACGAAACGCGCCTCGGGATCTTTGTCGAAAATGTTCACAAGGTCGAAGAAATTCCCGCTTCGATAATTCTCAAACAGATTGTAAGTCGCTTGAACTACGGCGTCGCCACCCGGATGATCATTTAGTTCGCTTTGTCGAAGGCGAATCTCGTCCGCCGTAAGCGGTTTGTTGCCGGCGAGAAGCGTTGGTTGCCAAAAAAATGCGCAGCGAAAACCGTAAGATTGCGCCAATAGGTTTATAAGCCGCACATTCTTCAGATAATTGTTGTACGTGGTGTCGGCCATCGAACTCAGTTCCTCTGAAGTCAAATGAGCGCGGTCCTGACCGCCGCTCCCGCCGACCAGCATCGATCTGAGTTCCATCAATGTTCGATAGGTATTGGTGCGCTTCAGATATTCCAGGCTTGCGCCATTGTTCCCCAGGCTTTCGAACTGCCGCTTCGTTTGTAGAAAGTTGAAGTGGGCATCCGCCACACTGGATTGATAAGGCAGATAGCTGTCGGTAACGCCGTCATAGAAAATCACCAAGTCGGGACTTTTTTCAGCTTGCTTCAGCGAAAGCATGAGCTGAATCATCTCTTGCGTGCTGACCCATGCTTTCTCGCCAAAATTTTTCACGCATGCTTTGCGGCCGGCATCCGCGTACTTCTTCGCCAGTAAAGACGGAATGGTGTCCCAGTCGGGCACTCCCGTTCCCCACAGAGAAGAGTTGCCAAATATCCAGATGGTGTAGTCGCCGGCGTCGCAGGAGGAATAGGACGTTTTTCGAATGCCCGCGGCATCCACATTGATCGTCTGGCCCGCAAACGGAGCCCGCCGCCAAATCACGTAGGACTGATACTGAAGGCTATTGATGGTCTCCTTCCATTCGTCCCAGTAACGTGAAGCCCAGGGCTGCCCCTGATAGATGGAAGTGGGAGGCTGAATCTCGACTGCCGCGGTGTATTTCAGATCGAGATACGATATAGTTTCGCCGAAAATGAACAGCCCAACCAGGATGGTTACGGAAACGCAAAACCTCACCGCAAATACTTTGTAAGGTGTGGACATCAGATCGCGTCCGAAAGCTGCGGCGTCAACGCTCGGGAATCATGAATCATCTTCCGTCCGGGAAATTCCAAGTTTCTATTCGCAGGGCGCACCGAATTGCGGCCGTCGCTAGAAAAGCCGATACAACATAGGTGATGCTGCCGTTTGCCCAGGCTGCGCGAGCGCGAACACATAAACTGCGACGATGATTGCCAGCGGCGCAACCCACACCCAGCGTTCTTTCGAAATCATTCCGGCAATTGCTTGCCGTCGCGGTGTTGAAAACGTTGCTGCCGCGAGCCGGTCCAGCAGTCCGGCCGCCGCTATGCAACCAAAATATCCGGCCATAATTGTGATCGCGAGCAGATACATGCTATCAGGCAATGCGCGGTAAGAATACGATTTCGCCGAAAAGACAGAAGAAAGCATGGTCCAAGCTTGAGATCGCGAGTTGGCGCGAAACAAGATCCATCCAAGACTTATCGCTGCAAAAGTGTAAGCCCAGCCTGCAGCAGAGCTGACAAGTCCTGAGACGCCCACGCCCGCGCGCCGCGCAAATTGTTGCCACTGTCGATGCAACACCAGCAGCAGTCCTTGGTAGGCGCCCCACAGAATGAACAGCAAACTGCCGCGGTGCCACAGCCCAAACAAAACCATGGCGATAAATAACGTGAAATTCCGCCACAGAAGGCTGTGCCGGAGCGATGCCAGCGGCAGAAACACATAATCCCTAATCCAGAAGGAGAGAGACATATGCCAGCGCGTCCAGAAAACAGAAGGCGAAGTCGAAAGGAACGGACGGTCGAAATTCTCCCGCAATTCAAATCCGAACAACCTTGCGGCGCCGATTACCAAATGCGTGTAGCCGGCAAAGTCCATAAATAGTTGGAAACCGTAACCGACAGCCAGCAGCCAGACGTCCACGCCGCTCCAGTGAGCATTCACACGGTTGAAGCCGGCATCGATTCCCTGGCCGGGAGCCAAGCCGTCAGCTAGGAGTTGAGCCACTCCCAGCATAAAAAAGCCGATGCCCACGCGCCGCAATCCGATGCCATAGTCCTGCCACGACGGCGCCTTCTGATTGCGAAATTGCGGCAGCATGTCGGTGAGCCGGCAGATCGGCCCGGATATCACCGTGGGCCAGAAGGCCATATACAAGCAATATTCCAAGAACGACGGAGCTAGTTCCTCTTCCCTGTAAATGTCAAAAAGATAGCTGAGCGCCTGGAAAGTCCAGAATGAAATTCCGAGAGGCAGAGCCAGTTGGCTCAGGCTGTGCAGCGCTCGAAAAGAAAGAGTGGAGTTTGCAATCTCAGGAAGATACTTGAACGTTCCAAGCAGAAGTAAATTAAATGCAATCCCCAGCCAAAGACGCCTCTGCGTGACGCGACGCCGTAAGTATGCCCCCAGAAAATAATTGCAGACAGAACTGAAAAGCAAAATGCCGAGAAACCAAGGCCCCCAAAGTAAATACAGCGCGTAGCTCACGCCAAGCAAAAGCATCTGCCGCAAGCGAATGGAGCGGATAAGAATTGCCACCGCGAGGCAAATTAGACAGCCCAAGACGTAGGCGAGAAGTTTGAATGGCATGCGATAGGCGACCTTAGAGTGAGCGCAAATTCTATTTTTCAGCGAGAGACGTTGTCAATAGAGGGCGAAATCAAGCCCGTTGTGGGATGCCTCGCAAAGAGACACAGTGTGCGGTTTTGGAGCAGGAACCCCGCGCTTCGTCGGCAACTCCGCAGCCACTTGATGCAAGTTCATTCATGCGAATGAGATAGTAGCTCGATGCAATCCCTGCATTCTTACCCTTGGCAGCGAACGTGCACCGTTTTGCGTTATGCACGCCTTCATGAGTCGCGAGAAAAGCCCCGAAACCAATTTGTTTGTTCGGTTGCATAGCGCATGAAGCTGCCCAAATCAATTCGCGCGGCGGATACCCACTCGCTCAAAGCGGTCATGCGACGCGTGGAGCGGCGCCAATGGTGGCTGTCTTTCTCCGGCGTCTTGGTCACACTACTTTTGACGCTGGGAATCGTTTCTTTTTCGTTGACCGTATTTTTTCTTCAACGCGACTTTTGGGACGAACTCAACATTCACTTAGCGATGCGCGCATTAGTGGGGATGGTGTTTCTCTTCGTCGTGTATGTCGTCTACCAGCAACATCAAATTCACCGCTTTCGAATGCACCTGGTGGCGCAAGAGGAGCTGTTCAGCTTGATCGGCGAAAATGCGGAGGACATGATCGCGGTCGTCACCGCAAACGGAGAGCGCCTTTACAACAGCCCTTCTTATCAAAAAGTGCTGGGCTACACTCCCGAAGAACTGGAAAAAACATCGGCGTACGAACAGATTCATCCTGACGACAAACCAGCGGTAAAACAGGCGGCGGAGGAAGCGAAAAAAACGGGAATCGGCCGGCGCGTCGAATATCGCATTCGGCACAAGAACGGCGAGTGGCGCGTACTGGAATCTACGGCCAGTACAGTGCGCAACGATAGCGGAGAGGTCGAAAAGCTCATCATTGTGAATCGCGATATCACGGAACGCAGGCACCTGGAACAACAACTGCTCCTATCGCAACGGCTTGAGGCCGTGGGTAAGCTATCGGGAGGCGTCGCTCACGATTTCAATAACATCCTTGGCGTGATTATCGGCTACAGCGAAGCCTTACAGCAGAAAATGGCCGCCGACGATCCGATGAGAGAAGCAGTAGATGAAATCGAAAAAGCCGGCCAGCGAGCCGCCGCTCTTACCCAGCAACTTCTCGCTTTCAGTCGCAAGCAAGTGCTCGAACCAAAAGTCCTGGACCTCAATTCGATTGTTGTCGATGTTGAAAAGATGCTCCGGCGGCTTATCGGTGAGGACGTCAATTTAGAAATTATTCCGTCGCCGACTCTGGGAAAGGTGAAAGCAGACCGGGGGCAGATAGAGCAAGTCATCCTGAACTTGGCTGTGAATGCGCGCGACGCCATGCCTCGCGGCGGGCAACTGAAAATTGAGACCATGAACGCCGACCTGGGCGAAAACGACGCGCGCGGAAAAAGATATATCGTGCCGGGGCATTACGCGATGTTGCAGGTAAGCGATACCGGCATGGGCATGAGCGCGGAGGTGCAATCCCATATATTCGAGCCTTTTTACACCACCAAGGAACAGGGCAAAGGAACCGGTTTGGGGCTGGCGACGGTGTACGGAATCGTTAAGCAAAGCGGCGGGTATATCTGGGTCGAGAGCGAAATCGGGAAAGGCACCAGATTTCAAGTTTATCTCCCTCGCGCCGAGGGCGTCGTGATTGAGCCTTCTCGGAAGCAGCCGTCCGTCATAACTCGCGGACTCGGAACGATACTCGTCGCGGAGGACGAACCATCTCTTCGAAAGCTGACATGTGACACGCTGAAGGAAGCCGGGTACAAAGTTCTCGAAGCCGAAAACGCATCCAAAGCGATCGAAGTCGTGAAGCACTCCGATTGCCCGATTGACCTGCTTTTAACGGACGTGGTGATGCCGGGAATGAGCGGCCGCGAACTTGCTGAAACCTTATCTCTGAAGTGCCCTCGCATGAAAATTCTCTATATGTCCGGATATACCGACGGCGCGGTCGCCGCCCACGGGGTGTTGGAATCCGGAATCGTAATCCTGAGAAAACCTTTTTCGCGAGCGCAGTTGCAGCGGAATGTTGCAGAGATGCTGGCGGAAAATCCCGTCAAAGGAAAGGCGGAAGAAAATGCCGAATACGCTGAAAGCAGAGAATGACGTCAATGTAGTTAAAAAACGGGAAACCGCGCTTCCGAAGCTATTGATCATCGACGATGATGAATCCATTCGAAAGGTTATGGGTTTCCGCCTCAGAGATTCCTACAGCATCATCGACAGCGGCTCCCCGGAAGAAGCGCTGGCGCTGGCGCTACAGCACAAGCCCGACGCCATCTTGCTCGACTTGATGATGCCGAAATATTCCGGGTTCGAAGTCTGCCAGACTCTTTCCTCGCTGAGCTTTACATCGCACATTCCCATTTTGATCGTTTCAGGAGAATCCAGCGAGCGATACAAAACGCTGTGCGAAAGCATCGGGGCAAAGGGATTTTTTCAAAAGCCCGTGAACATCGAGGAATTGCAGAAAAAACTATCCAGCCTGATTGTCCTCAGCCACGAACAAGCCCAGCCCAAACCCCGCGTTCGCTTGAGGGTAATGCTCAGGCTTCGGGGAACTGATTCCACCGATACGGATTTTGACATCGTCACAGCTACCGAGAACATCGGTGCGACCGGCTTTCTATGCGGATGCTCGGCCCTGGTGGGGCTGAATTCGATCGTGGAGGTTTTTCTCGCGACCGACGCAGCTCCTTTCGCGGGCAAGGCGCGAGTCACACAAGTGAATTGGCCGGGCACGGTAGCTCAAAGATGCGATTTCGAGTTCCTTGAAAAGCCCGTCGATTGGATCCTGCAGTAATGAAGGAAAATATGTGTTGAACGTTGTGCGCGATTTTTAAGTCGCGCTCTTCCGACGCTTCGCGGATTTTGGAGCGCTTTTGGCGCTCGGCGCAGCTTTTTTCCTCGCGCTTTTCGGCGCTGGATCGCCGGTGGCAGCTTTCTCGACGTCACCTCCTCCGTCGCGAGCGATGTCGGCCAGCAAGCGCTTACTACTAACAGAGCGCGGTTCTTCCGTGGTGATGTCGCCAGTAGAGGCATATTGATCGCGATGTTTGATGAGCAGCCAGGATTTGCCGGAGCTTCGGCCATAGCCATGTGTTCGCACGAGCACCCACGAACCCTTCAGCTTCCTCCCGTGCAACGTGAACTTTAAATCCCCTTTTTGCAGCGCCGCGTCCACATCCTCCACCTCTGGTTCCCAAGTTCCGTCGTCCCATAGCATCACTGTGCCGCCGCCATATTCGCCCTCGGGTATCACGCCCTCGAACGATGCGTACTCGACAGGATGATCCTCCACCTGCATCGCCAGACGTTTCACTGACGGATCGAGCGAAGGCCCTTTAGGTACGGCCCAGGAAAGCAGCGTCCCGTTCCATTCCAACCGAAAATCGTAATGAAGCTGCGTAGCTCGATGCTTCTGGACGACGTAAACGAAATTGGGCTGCTGACTTTTCCCGCCGCTGCTCTTACCCGTTGGTTCAGGGGAAATTCCGAAGCGGCGTTTTTTCTTATAGTCTTCCAGTGTCATCGCAAATCCTTGCTGGCTCGAAGTTGAAGAATAAGCGTCGAGGATAGCAAGCCGCGGCTTCGTACCACAACTTCATCCTCGCGTGACCCCGCCGCTTCGGCGCGCTAAGCCGGAAGCTGTTCTGAAGTCGGATAGTGGTGTTGCTGGCGCCCCACGTCGCCATCGTATTTCTTCGTTGTTTTGAAGAGTTCAAGACGGCCGTCGGCGGCGAATACTTTTACGCGCTCGCGAAGCGACTGCATTTCCTCGGGCTTCATGGTCTGAAAATTTTTAGCGATGCCGAGATTTTGTTCTAGCACGCCGAGTGAATCCATTCCGCTGATGGTGGTTGCGACGGGAAGGCTCATGGCGTAACGCAGAGCATCAGAGGGAGTCGCTGCGCCGTGAGTGACGATTTCACCCGAGCCGCCCATGCTCTTCATTCCCAGGACCGCGATGCCGCGACGATTGGCCTCCGGCATCACGTGAGTCTCAAAGCTACGGAACGTGGCGTCCAGACAGTTGAGCGGCATCTGCACGGTATCGAAAGGGAAGTCCTGCGTGAGCATTCGCAGATGAATTGCAGGGTCCTTGTGGCCGGTGAATCCGATAAAGCGCACCTTTCCTTGCTGCTTCGCGGCCAGCAGTGCCTCCGCCGCGCCACCTGGAGCAAAAATCAGGTCGGGATCGTTGTAATAAATCACTTCATGAATCTGCCAGAGATCCAGATGGTCGGTTTGAAGGCGGCGCAGGGATTCTTCGAGCTGCTGCATGGCGACATCTTTGCCGCGTCCGTGCGTGCATACTTTGGTCATGACGAAAGCTCGATCGCGCTTGCCTTTCAGCGCGGTTCCGAGCCTCTCTTCGCTCAGCCCATCGTGATAGTCCCAGCAGTTATCGAAAAAATTGATTCCGGCATCGAGCGCGCGCTCGACCAGTTCGCTAGCCTCATTCTGATCCTTGGTGGAACCGAGATGGTAACCGCCGACTCCAAGAGCGGAGACTTGGACGCCGGTCTTGCCGAGCGGACGCTGGGGAACCTGATCGGGAGGCGCGCCTTGGCAAGGTTGTCCTGCCAATCCTAATTTCGGATTCACAAGCGCCGAAGCTGTTAGCACGGCCGCCCCCTTTACGAATGCTCGACGACTGACGCCTTTTTCCTCAGGCAAGAAAGAGTCTCCGGGTATTTTAATTTATTTTGGAATCACCGGATACGGGTGCCCGGTGTTTCCGGTCGCCTGAACCATTTCCTTCACTTCCGGCGATTGCATATCCAGTGGGAATCCGTGCGCCATACGCGCTTCGGGGTTATCAAATTTCAGCGACACTTTATACAATTCGAAATGCCCGTCCGCGGAAACTTCACGCGTGCGGTCGCGCAAGGCTCGCATCTCTTCCGGCGTCATAGGCTGAAAACCCTGCGCCACCTTCAAGTTCTGATGAAGTATGTCCAACCGCTCCATTCCCGTAATTGTTGTAGCAACGGGAAGGCTCATGGCGTAACGCAGAGCTTCTTCCGCGCTTACCGCGCCTTGCTGAATGGGTTCGCCGTGGCCGCTCATAGGCTTCATGCCCAGCGGCGCGATGCCCCGCCGAATCAGTTCCGGCAAGACTTGAATTTCGAAGCTATGAAAGTTTGCGTCGAAGGAATTCAGCGGCATTTGCACCGCGTCAAAGGGAAAATCGGTTTGGAGCATGCGCAAATGAATTGCGGGATCCTTGTGCCCGGTAAAACCGAGGAACCGAACTTTGCCCTGCTCCCTCGCTTTCAGAAGCGCTTCGGCGGCGCCACCGGGCCGCATGAAAAGAGCGGGATCGTTTTCGAAAGAAACTCCGTGAACCTGCCAGAGATCGAGGTGGTCGGTCTGAAGCCTGTTCAGGGATTCTTCGAGCATCTGCAGGGCCAGGGAACTATCGCGGCCATGGGTGCAGACTTTCGTCATCAGAAATACTTTGTCGCGCAGGCCTTTGAGTCCCTTGCCCATCCAGTTTTCGCTTTTGCCGCGGTGGTATTCCCAGCAGTTGTCGAAAAATGTGATGCCGTTGTCCACTGCTTCATGAACCAGCCTGACGGCGGACTGCTCGTCCTGCGCGTCGCCGAGATGATGGCCGCCAAACCCGAGCGCGGAAATCTGGACGTCGTGTTTCCCGAATTTTCTGAGGGGTATCGAGCCGCCGCTGGCCGGAGAAGCCGAATTTTCCTGAGCTCGCGGACCTGAAGTTTTTGGTTGCATGATCATCGCCTCGCTTCAAGCTTCGATGATTCGATTGCGCACCGCATAACGGACTAGTTCGCTCACCGTATGCATCTGTAGCTTGCGCATGATATTAGCGCGATGGGTCTCGGCTGTCTTTACGCTGATGTTCAGGAGCACCGCCACTTCTTTGCTGCTCTTGCCTTCGGAGAGAAGTTGAACGATTTCTCGTTCGCGAGAAGTAATCCGCGTTCGAGGCCCTTCCGTCGGCGCGGACGCCCGTCCGGTGCTTGAGTTGAGAATCACCTCAGTCACACGCGGCGCGAAAAACGGTTTGTGAATTGCCAGGTTGTCGAGAGCGATGGAAAGGTCGCGGTCCGAGTCCGACTTAACGATGTACCCTCGTATGCCGGCTTCGATGACCTCGCGGATCAGTTGATCCGAGTAGTGCACCGACAACATGAGAATTTCGGTTTTTTCCGATACTTTTTGGATCCTCTTGGCAGCTTCCAGGCCGTTCAATTCCGGCATCGTAATGTCCAGAATTGCGATATCCGGCTTGAGTTCTTTCGCTTTGGCTACCGCTTGCGTGCCCGTTTGCGCTTCCGCGCATATTTCCCAGCCCTTCTTCGTGTCAATTATCGCTTTGATGCCCCGCCGCATCAGATCGTGGTCATCCGCTATCAGGACCTTGATAGTAGCCATAGCCATAGTAGGAAGCTCGCTCTCCCAAAATTCGACCTTCTACGACCCGGTAGGCTGCCTTAGTTGTCCGGCGCGAGCCATACTGTGATTACCGGAGATTCCCAAAGGCCTCCCTGTACGTTTTCGCCCTGACTGTTTTCGCTAGAGAAATCGACGCAAAATATTGTGCCGCGCTAAACAGTCGGCAACATAAAATCTACGCATGGCGCGAGGATGGGAAAGCAAGGCCGTTGAAGGGCAAGTTCAGGAGTTCGAGTCCAAAGAAAACCGCGAACATAAAAGGCAGTTGACTCAGACACAGGTGGAAGTTCGCCGCCGGAGGGAAATACTCACTCTGTCCCGAGCTCGTGTTGAGCGGCAACTGCAATCCATCCAGGACCCACGCTATCGAGAACAGCTCAATAGCGCGCTGGCCGATCTCGATGCACAACTTTCCAAATTGAAAGATACCGATTAAGGCAAGGTCAGCTCACGGAAGGCCTCGAATCTTTCCTTCGCGGGCGGCGTATTAATCGTGCGGGTGTAGCGGATCTGAGTCTTCGATGAAAACGACTCCCACGCCGTTCTGGGTTTTTTCCCGGCCGGCATCAAAATGAACGACCGTACCGCGCAAGGAAAGAACACTGGACGCCGTCGGATCTCCGGCGGCTTCGATCACCACGCGCACTTCCGACTGCAACTTTGGCCGGTTGTTCAGGCACAGATAGGCCCCTTGTAAGCTCAAATCCCGCACCGTAGCTTTTTCCTCGAATGCCTGACCATCTTCGGATTGTCCGCTCACAATTGCGCTAAAACGCAGCCGGCGTCGCTGGCCTCCTCGTGACTCGCGCATCTCCACGTTTACCCCGCGTTCGCTCATGGTGATGGACATGCCCTCGGTGGCCGCCCATGTAGCCGGGAATTCCTGTCGCGCCGCGGAAAGAAAGCCATCGACTGTTTTGTCGATTGAATCGGGATCGTGATGAAAGAGAACCAGGTTTCTTACCTTCGCTTCGCGCGCAATCTTCACGCCTTCCAGCCAGCTCGAATGGCCCCAGCCCTTGCGTTCCGATGCGAGTTGCTCCGGCGAATACTGAGAGTCGTAGATCAACACATCCGCTCCCTGAGCGAGTTGCCGAAGATTCTGGTCGAACTCCGGCACGCCCGGCTCATTGTCGGTGGCGTACACCACCGAGCCGCCCGAAGTGTCCACGCGGTAGCCCAGGCATCCCTGAGGGTGGTTCAAAAATTTGGCGGTGATTTGGGTGCCGTTGATCTCCCATTTGTCGCCGCCGTTGATTTCATGAAATTCGCGAGCCGCCGTCATCAAGCTGATTTCCACCGGAAAGTACGGTTTGGCGAGCTGCGCTTCGAGCACTCGTCGAAGACTTTCGGGGCCGAGGTATTTCGACTGGAAACTATAGAAGTGGAAGCGATTTTGCGACTGGAAGAATGGATTGAAGAATGGAATGCCTTGTATGTGGTCCCAGTGGTAATGCGTAACAAGAATGTGCGCTTCGATGCCATGGCCGCCGTGCAACTTCGTCCAACGGTTGCCGAGCATTCGCAACCCCGTGCCGCAGTCCAGAACAAACCGCGTACCGTCGGGAGCTATAAGTTCCAGGCAAGGCGTGTTGCCGCCATAGCGCCATGTGTCGCGCTCAAGCGTCGGCGTCGAGCCGCGCACTCCCCAGAAGGTCAGTTTGGCAACGTGGTGAGTCATCGCCGACGCGAATCTGCATGCTTCCCGCTTGCGCCCCGTCGCAATTTCAGAGGTTCGGGAACTGCTGCAATGGTAGGCGGTGGCGGCGATTGAAGTCAATCCAGTTTCATCTGCAAAGTTCATTCCCGACGCTGTCCCTGCTTTCGGTCCTGTTCAGTCACAAACCGCAATCCCGGCACTGTGCACCGGGGCGGTCAGCGAGTAGAATTTAGCCGATGCCGACCCAGTCACACGGACACGTAGGGCATACTCACGACCATGGTCACAGCCATGGCCTGGCCGGGCATGGACACGTGCATCTGCCGCTCGAGGGTATGACCGGCATCCTCGGCGCCGCAGTGATTGCTACGTTCATTTTAGTGGCGGTCGAGCTAGCCGCCGGTTACGCCGGCCATTCCATCGCGCTGATCAGCGACGCGCTCCATAACCTGACGGACGTCCCGACACTCGTAATTTCCTGGCTTGGCATGCGATGGGCCAAGCGCCCGCCGACGGCGGAAAAAACGTACGGTTACCATCGAGCGGGAATTCTCGCAGCGTTTGTGAACGCGACGCTCTTAACCATCCTGTCCCTGTTCTTAGTGTATGAATCCATTGTGCGGCTGCGCCATCCGGTGCAAGTCCAAACCGGACTCATGCTCTGGGTTTCGCTCTTTGCCCTCGTCATCAACAGCGGCATCACCCTCGCAGTTCACAGCGGCAGGCACGATCTGAACATCCGCGGAGTTTGGATCCACAATCTAGGTGACGCGCTTTCGAACGTGGCAATCGTAGTAGGCGCGCTTTCCATTCGCTGGACCGGGGCGCTCTGGATCGATCCGGTCATCGGCATCGGCATCGGCGTGATGGTGCTCTGGTCGGGAATCGGCATTCTCCGCGAAAGCAGCCATATCCTGCTGGAAGGGCTTCCCCGTGAAATGCGCCTCGACGCCGTGGCTGCCGCAGTTCTGCGCGTGGAAGGCGTGCAAGAGGTTCACGATATTCACATCTGGACCCTGGGGACGGATCTAACCGCGTTGTCGTGTCACATATGCATTCCCGACATGCATATGGAAGAGAGCGAAAGAGTCCTCAAACAGGTTCGCGACGTCCTGGCGCACGACTTCAGAATAACCCATACCACAATCCAGTTCGAACGTGCCGGGCTGCCTTCCGAAGCCGGGCTCTACATGCCTGAACCTGCTCGCCGCTCAGAAGCATAGATAATCCCCGAAGATTGCTTGGAGAAGTGGGCGGCCTTTGCGTCCGCTCGACACCAGGGAACCAGCCGGCGTTCCCCGGTGTCTATAACCTGTGATTGGCCCGTCCGGTGCCGGTGCAGGTATGTACGTTTGCTTTTCCCTTAAGGCGGGATGTGCTATAAACATGCGTTCGAAGGACGCTCAAGCATGCCGCAACCGGATGTAACGAATCAGGTCGCAGACCAAGCGGCGTCGCAGACCGGCGATGATTTGTCGAAACACGTGCCGGAAATTGCATCCGCCTTCTGCCCGAGTTGTTCGGCCCGCTTGGCGCAACGAAGTTGTAAGCTGATTTGCCCCGCTTGCGGTTATTATATGTCGTGCTCGGATTTTTACTGAACGAGGCCACGCGGGAAAGTACACTGTGTGTCTTCTTCGTATTCGTGTCACAGCTAGGATAAAACGGATTTAAGACTTCCAGGAGGCGAGAACGTGGCACTTAGGATGACGGATCAAGAAGTAAATGGCGTGACCGTGCTGGAGATTGAAGGGCGCATCGTGCTGGGCGAAGAGAGCAACGCGTTTCGCGAGAAAGTGAAAAGCCTGTTGGCTGCGGGCAAGAAAAAGATCGTGCTGAACCTCGCGAACGTTGGCTACATCGACAGCGCCGGTCTCGGGACGCTCGTGGCCACGTTTCACAGCGCTCGCTCGCAGGGCGCCACGCTGAAGCTGGCCAACCTGGGTTCTAAATTTAAGGAAGTCCTTCAGGTCACCAAGTTGATGACCGTGTTCGATACTTACGACAGTGAGGCTCTTGCCGTTCAAAGCTTCGCCAAGTAATCGGGCGTAAACGTTTCGAGTTGCGGCCCAGATCAACTCTGGGCCGCGCCTGTTTTCACCTATTGATCGACCTTTCCTTCGATACGGTAAATAGCCAATCCGCTGAGCAGCTTCGGGTAGAAGTCCGTAGATTTCTGGGGCAGCACTTCGCCGCCTAAAGCAATTTCAACAACCTGCTGCACGCGCACCGGGTTCAACAAGCAGGCCAATTGCGCGTCGCCGCGATCCACCGCCGCTATTGCGGCCTCGATTTCGCGCTCGTAACCGAGATTTTTCTCCGCTTCGACCGCCTGGGCCGTGATTCCCAATCCTTTTTCCAAAATTAAGCGATGCAGCAGCACCACGTCCAGCCCGCGCTGCGCTTCAGAGAAATCCGGCAAAAGCGCTTCGAGATCCGCGTCCTTCCGCAGCAGGAACAAATAAAATGCGCCGGCGTTCCCGTCGATTGTTCCGGGATAAATTCCGATGGCTCGGCGGCCATGGTTCTGCCCTGCAAAATCCTTGCGAAACTCGGCGTAGCTCGCAGCACGCTCTTCCGGATCGAGAAACGGGTAAGAATACCAATCGAAAACTGGAGTCAGCCTGTCGCGAAATTGTTGGAAATCAAAATTCGGGACATTACGAACCAGCCGGTGCGTAGGTAGGACGGTCAGTCCCCGCGAGTGTGAGTTTATAAATGTCATCATTGCAAATTCATGAGCGGCTAGCGGATCGATTTTTCCGAGGCGCGCACGGTTTTCGTTGCGAAAATTCAAAGCGGTTTCGTAGCGGTGATGCCCGTCGGCGATGATGAGTTTTTTATCCGCCATGGCCGCCTGAATTCGGCGAATGAACGCGCCGTCGGTAACCGGCCACAGCCGGTGAGTCACGTCAAATTCATCGTGTAATTCCAACTGCGTGGGCGTGCGCGCAGTTTCTTCCAGATAGGCGTCAATCTGCCGGGGTGCGTCGTCGTACAGCATAAAAAGCTGGCCCGTCTGGACGTGTGTGTGCCGCAGCAATTCGATACGGTCCGCTTTCGGAGCGGACAGCGTTCGCTCGTGAGGGAATACAATTTTCGCGTCGTAATCTTCCAAGCGGCCCAGCGCGATGAAGCCAATTCGTACCTTGCGCGTGTGCGTCCCCGGAACCAGATACTCCTGCGAATAAACATAAATCACAGGAGCCTGATCCTGGGCCAAAATCCCTTGGGTCATCCACTCCTTGATTTTTTCGCCGGCGCGAGTATAGACATTATTCTCGGCGGAATCGCCAGGGAGGGACTTGCCCTTTTCGATCGCTATCAGATTGTAAGGACTCGCAGCGTAATACCGCTCCTGCATCGACGGAGTGATTTTGTCGTAGGGTTGCGTGAGCACGTCGCCCAACTTGACGCGGTTTGTATCGTAACGCAGGGCGCGAAAGGGATGAACTTCAGCCATGGAGCCTCTCGTAGCGGAGCGAGCGCCGCAGGAGCCAAACATTGTAACAGCGAGCGTGGTTTAAGTTGTAGCCCTGATGCCGACGGCCATCCGCACTGCGTGCCCGGGCCGGGTGACAATTCGGTTCAGCCCACATAAAATCTGAGTGTTCTCGCGGGACTTTCCATAGGAGCATTTGGAATGCCGGATGAGGAGAATCGTTTTTCCGCCGTACGAGCTCTGATCTTCGATCTCGACGGCACGCTGATCGATTCAAAACTCGACTTGGCGCTTTCCATCAATGCCATGCTCAAGCGCATGGGCCGCGCGGAACTAGTATACGAAGAGATTTTCGGAATGGTCGGAAATGGCGCACCCGCGCTCGTTCGCCGAGCCTTGGGAGCAGAAGACTTGAAAGCCGCGAGCGACGAGGAAGCCGACACCGGCCTCGCCTACTTTCTGAGCTATTATCGCAATCACATGCTCGACAACACCGTGACCTATCCAGGCGTCCGCGAAGGGCTTGCGCTTCTCGAAAATCATCCCATGGCGGTCTTGACCAACAAGCCGGTGAACTTCAGCCGCGCAATCCTGGATGGCCTCGGCCTTTCCCGCTATTTCCGATTTGTTTATGGCGGCAATAGCTTCGAAAAGAAGAAGCCTCACCCCATGGGCGTGGAAACATTGTTGCGAGAGCTTAACTCGAAACCCAAGGAAACGATGATCGTCGGGGATTCCGAAGTCGATATTCAGACTGCGCGCAACTCGGGCATTTGGTCCTGCGGAGTGAGTTACGGTCTCGGCGCAGAAGGTTTACGCGCGTTTCCGCCGGACCTGATGTTGGATAGCCTTACGGAGCTTCCCGCGTATCTCAACGGGAATACGAAATGAGGGATGCCTGCGCCCGCCTCACTTCTTTCCATACACGCTTTTGCACCATTCCCACGTGCGCTGAAATCCTTCTTCGAAATGAACCCGGGGTTCGTAGCCAAGCACTTTTCGTGCGAGCGAGACGTCGGCCTGAGAATCGCGAATATCCCCGGCACGTGGCGGCTCATACTTGGCCTGAATCTTTTTCCCTGTAACTTTCTCAAGAATCTTTAGAACTTGATTCAAGGTGATGCGCGCCCCGGTTCCGCCGTTGAACACCATTCCGGATGCGCTCTGGGCTTCACACGCGCGCAAAGTTTCATCCACGATATTTTCGATGAAAGTGAAATCGCGCGATTGCTCGCCGTCGCCGTACACCACCGGCGGCTGCCCTTCGATCACCGCCAGCATGAACCGCGAAAGCACTCCCGAATATTGCGAAGTCGGATCCTGCCGCGGGCCGAAGACGTTGAAGTAGCGAATGCAGACGTTCTCTAGGCCATAGACGCGGCCGAAAACCTGCGCGTAGAGCTCGCCGACGTATTTTGTGATCCCGTACGGAGAAATCGGGTCGGGCTGCATGGCCTCGGTTTTCGGAAGCGTGGGTGTTTCTCCATATGCGGAAGAGGAGGCGGCGTAAACGAAACGCCGCACCTTGGCATCCCGCGCAGCCACCAGCACGTTTAAAGTGCCGTCGATATTCACATGGTTTGTCTCGATGGGATTTTGCACCGAGCGCGGAACCGATGTTCGCGCCGCCAGGTGAATCACGTACTCGGCGCCGTGACATGCGGACTGTACAGTTGCCAAATCCGTGATGCTTCCGATGTGCAAGTCGATCTTGCTGCGGACGTCAGCAAGGTTAGATTCCTTGCCTGCGGAAAGATCATCGAGGACTGTCACTTGGTGGCCTCGGCGAACAAGCTCGTCCACGATGTTTGAGCCTATGAATCCTGCTCCCCCCGTGACCAGGTACCGCATTCAGTCAATCTCCTTGGCGCACCACGCTCCGCGGAATTGCTGCCTCGGAATCGATGTACTATAGCTTGGCGACTTCCGCCGGGACATAATTATTTGGTCCTGATATCAGAAGATTTTAATGTAGCTCCGGTTTACCCCGAGGGACGAAGGGGGCCTTTAGCGCGGCAGATTTCCACGGCAGAGCCCATTCAGCTGCGGACGTATCCCCGGGCAACTTGAGCAAACGGAGTAAGCGTGTACGGGTCCATGAAGACGGAACGCGAACAATTTCGGCGGAATCTGGTCTTCACGTTGTGTTTCCCATTGCTAATCGCCGTCCTGTGTCTCCCAGCTCGCAGCGAAACCGCTCAAGGTTCATCCGGCGGATTCATTAAGACAATTGGCACCGCAGGTGGTGTCGGGGACGAGCCAAGCATGCCTTTCCGTATCGGCGAAACCTTGACCTATCACGTTTCCTTCGCCGGATTCTCAAATGCGGCGACCGCAGAACTGAGCGTACCGGAACATCGCGAGATTCTGGGCTGGAGGACCTGGCATTTCCGTGCGTCAGCTCACACGCTGAGCCCTCTCAGGTATTTTATGACCGTCGATGACCAGCTCGATTCGTACGCCGACGTCAAAACGTTTGAGAGCCGTCAGTACGAAACTCATCTCAGCGAAATGGGCAGCATCGAGGATCAGATATTGCATCCTTCTTCCGTAGCCCAACCGCACCGGGCTGCTATTCCCGTAGTCGCGGTTTTGCCGGGCACGCTGGACCCGCTCGGAACTCTATTCGAGCTTCGTACCGTCGACTGGCGTCAGACGTCCGAATTTCGCGCACCGGTCTATGATGGGGAGGACCTCCTCGAAGTTCGAGCTCGCCTGGAAGTACCGAGTGAAACTGTCGCCGTTGATGCAGGTAATTTCTCGGCCACACAAATTTCCATACACCTCTACAAAAACGGTGTGGAGGCAACCCGGGAGAGTTTCTCTTTGTGGTTGGCCGGCGATCCAATGCGGACGCCTGTTCTTTTGGAGGCTGAGTTGCCTATGGGGAGCGTGCGGGTTGAGCTAACTTCGTATCGGCGGTAATTTGCGATCTGTAACAGCCCGCCAGAATCTAGTCTTCCGGCACGACCCAGTCTTCGGGCGGGAAATCAATTTGCCAGAATGTTGGCGAAGGCTTCAGAAACTCAACACCCATCTGCGCTTTTCCTGCCTGGGTGTTCCCGAGGTAAACGATCCGGCATTCTTGCGTCTGTTGCGTGGCATTATTTGAAACAAAGATCCTCTGGTTGGCGACAACCGGCGCCGCCAGCGAGATCAGAGCCCCGTGAGCGTTGACCACGAGAGTTCGCGTTTCTTCGCTAAAGTCCTGATTCTTCACCGTTTTTCCGCGCACCAATATGGGTACGCTCAGAAGCACGCGCATGCTGCGGCGCCGGCCTGGATCGCTAATCCAGTTCTGCTTTTCTTTTTGGGTTGTCGTCGGTGCTCCCATATTCTGCAACCATAGCTTTCGATAGTGCCGGGAGCAATAGGACTATCTTACTAGGTACGTGTTTGAGTAAATAGGCCAGAGAAAAGGGACGGAGTTAGTCTCGGCGGGAATAACTCCCGCGGCAAGAAGGACTTGACGGACCGAGAGTGGTCAGCAGTTGACGATTTTTTCGCGACCCTGCTTCACGTGACGCGTGGCATTCCGCGTATCCACCACCAGCTTGGCATTCTTCACTATTTCGTTGAAATCGTAACTGGAGTGGTCCGTCGCAATCAGCACGCAGTCATATTTCGCCAACCCCTGGGGCGTCAATTCCACCGAGCGCATTTTCGAGAAATCGTAGTGGCGCATTTTGAAAAGCGCCGGAAAATACGGGTCGTTGTAATCCAGCAACGCCCCATTTCCGGTCAGCAGTTCGAGCAGTTTAAGAGAAGGAGACTCCCGCAAATCGTCCACATCCTTCTTATAAGCCATTCCAAGCAACAAAACCTTCGACCCCTTCAAGCTTTTCTCTCGCTCGTTTAGAGCTTTTACCAGCGCGTCCACCACGTGATACGGCATCGCGGTATTAATCTCACCGGCAAGCTCGATAAAACGCGTCGCGAAATCATATTCCCGGGCTTTCCAGGAAAGATAATACGGGTCAACGGGGATGCAGTGTCCTCCCAGGCCAGGTCCCGGATAAAACGGCATAAAACCAAAAGGTTTCGTCGCCGCGCTGTCAATCACTTCCCAGATATCGAGGTCCATCCGCAACGATAACTGCTTCAGTTCGTTTACAAGCGCGATGTTCACGCAGCGAAATATATTCTCGAGCAGCTTCACCATTTCCGCCGCGCGCGTGGAACTCACCGGAACCACCTTCGACACGATCTGCGCGTAAAGTCCCGCGGCCGCCCGCCCGCTGGGAGGGTTGATCCCACCGACTATTTTGGGAATCTGCGCCAGCCCATACTGCTTGTTTCCGGGATCTTCGCGCTCGGGAGAAAACGCCAAATAAAAATCGGTCGCGACATTTTCCGTACCCTCGCCCCTTGCGATCGGGCAGTGCAAGCCGCCCTTTTCCAAAATCGGCAGCACCAGCTCTTCGGTAGTGCCGGGGTAAGTGGTGCTCTCCAGAACGATCAGTTGGTTGCGCTGCAGGTTCGGCGCAATCGATTGCGCCGTTTTTTCCACGTAGCTTAGGTCCGGCTCGCGGCGTTCGTCCAGCGGCGTGGGGACGCAGATGAGCACCGCATCCATTTCGCGCAGCTTGGTAAAGTCCGTGGTCGCGTCAAAGCGCTTTCCTTGAACGTGGTGATTGATCTTGTCAGCAGGTATGTGCTGGATGTAAGACTGACCGGCGTTGAGTTTCTTTATCTTTTCCTGGTCGGTATCGAATCCGGTCACTCGGTGGCCCACATCTGCGAATCGCAGCGCCAGCGGAAGGCCCACGTAGCCACACCCGATAATACCGATTCTAAGGTCTTTCCCTGCGAAAAAGTCCGGCTTGCGATCTACAGCCATGCTGGTTCCTCTCCTGGCACGCGATTACGACGCGGTTGCAGCGTCAAAGAGCCGCAAATTGAGCGCAAATAACTATAACAAGAATCCGAATGAGCATAAACACTGCCGCGATTAAGCGTGCGAGGAGTGCAATTCATCTTCTCGTCGCAGTTCGTTGTCATAGCCTCTCGCTTGCGTTATCCTCGTTTTTAATGGTGGACATTCACTGCCACATACTTTCGGGCCTTGATGACGGCGCTGAGTCGCTCGACATGTCGCTTGCGATGGCCGAAATGGCGGTTGCGGACGGGGTTACCCACATCATCGCTACGCCGCACGCCAGCCCGAACCACGAGTTCATTCCCGAGCTGGTGAAAATGCGGCGGGATGAAATTCAGTCCCGCTTCGAAGGGCGGCTCACCCTCGCGACCGGGTGCGATTTCCATCTCAGCTTCGAAAATCTCCGGGACATTCGGCTCGACCCTTTGCGTTTCACGCTCAATCAGAAGAACTACCTTCTGGTGGAGTTCGCGGATTTCTCGATTCCGGCGTCCATGGATAACGCCCTCCACGAGCTGCAGCTTGCCGGACTGACGCCGATTGTCACGCATCCGGAAAGGAACCCCCTGATCCGGACGAAGCCGGAGCGGCTGTTCCGGTGGCTGCGGCAGGGTTGCTACGCACAGGTGACGGCGCAGTCGCTAACTGGGAGATTTGGCAAGGCGGCGAAGATTGCGGCGGAAGAGTGGATCGATGCTGGAGCAGTGCATTTCCTGGCGAGCGATGCGCACAATATCACGTCGAGGCCGCTGCGTCTGAGCGAGGCGTTCGAGTATTTGAAAAAGACGCGCGGCGAGGAAGTTGCGCAGGCCCTGCTGGTCGATAATCCGCTGGCGGCATTCGAAGGAAGGGCGCTGCCGTTTGTGCCGGAGCTGGATGAAGATGTGGGGCTGGCTCCGGGAGCGAGCTCACCGAAGCGGCGGAAGCGGTTTTGGTTTTTCTGAGTATTCCTCATGGAAAGAGTTAGCGGAAAAGCTCCAGGATTTCTTCGTAGCGCTTGAACGGAGGAATCAAGTACGCGCCGGTGATGCCGTAACTCCGCGCGGTGCGGGCCCAATCGAGCATTTTTCGCGCGAGAACAAAACCACGGTCGCGGGCGGCGTCCCCTGCATTTTCCATTTCGCGAAGGGTGGCCTCCGGAATCACGATCCCCGGGACTTCGTTGTTCAGGCGCAGGGCTTGCTTGTAGCTGGTCAGCGGCCACAAGCCCACAATCACGGGCACCGGCGATTTTCCGCCCATGCGTTTCAGGAAGGAATTCCAGTGCTCGGGGTCGAAGATGGGCTGGGTCATGGCGAAGTGCGCGCCGGCCTCGATTTTTTCCTCGAAGCGGCGGAGCTCCTCGTCGATGTCTTCAGCGACCGGGTTCACCGCGACACCAATCGTAAAATTCGTAGCGCCGCCCAGACTTTTTCCGGCCCAGTCGGTTCCCTGGTTGAGCCGGGCGAGGACTTTGACCAGGCCGATGGAGTCCACTTCGTAAACACCGCTGGTTTCGGGGTGATCGCCGAGCGAGGGCGGGTCGCCGGTGATGGCGAGAACGTTGCGCACGCCTCCAACGGCCCAGGCGCCGAGAAGCATGGCTTGCAGGCCGATGATGTTTGCATCGCGCGTAGTGAGATGCGGGATGGTTTCGAAGCCGTGGGCTTCGAGGGCGCCAGCGAGAACGAGGGCGTCCATACCGACGCGGGCGAGAGTGCCGCTATTGATATCAATTGCATCCACTTCCCCTGAAGCGATTACCCGGCCGGTCTGTTCGACGATGCGCTCGACAGTGACTCCCTTGGGGGGATCGATTTCGACGGAGACGACGAATTTTTCGGCCTGGATTTTGCGCCAGAGCTTGCTGTCCGGCTCGCGGGTGGCGATGCGGCGAAATCTTTCGGCGGGTTCGAAGACTTCGATCGAGCGCGCCTTGACGGGCTTTGCGCCGCCAGTTGCTGCTGGACGGATTTTCTTGACCGCTTCGGCGATAGCGCGAATGTGTTCCGGCGTAGTTCCACAGCAACCTCCGATCAAGCGCACTCCCAACTCGGAAGCTTCCTGCGCGAAGAGCGCGAAGTATTCGGGCGAAGAACGGGGATAGACGGTGCGGTCGCCGACGCGTTTGGGGAATCCTGCGTTGGGCATGGCGGACAGCGGAAGCCCGGAGCAGGAAGCGAGGTCGCGCAGAATCGGGAGCAAGAGCTGCGGGCCGATGGTGCAGTTCGCGCCTATGGACTGGATATTCTTGTCTTTCAGTTTTTCCCAGGCGTCCTGCGGGCGAGTGCCGCCGAAAGTGCTGCCCTCGTCGGAGTAGGTCATCTGCGCGACGATGGGCAGGCGCGAGAACGAGCGGATGGCGTCGATTGCGTGGAGCAGTTCTGAGATGTCGCTGAAAGTTTCCAGGATGAAAAAATCCACCCCGCGCTCTTCGAGGGCTCCGGCCTGCTCCTTGAAGATGGCGAGGATTTGGTCCTCGGGGAGTTCGCGGACGTGTTGGACGATTCCGAGCGGGCCGATGGAGCCGGCGATCAAGACTTCGTGCTTGGAGGCTTCGCGCGCTTCGCGGGCGATTTTCACTCCGCGATGATTCAACTCTACGGCCCGGTCGGCCATCCCAAACTGGCCGAGCTTGTGGCGGTTTGCGCCGAAGGTGTTGGTTTCGATGACTTGGGCGCCGGCTTCGAGATAGCGCTGATGAACGTGGAACACGGCTTCGGGGTCGAGCGTGTTCAGCTCGTCCACGCAGCGCTGCGGGCCGACGAACTCGTAGAGCAGAGAGCCCATGGCTCCGTCGGCGACGAAGATGGAGTCGCGAAGGCGCTGGTTGAAGTCTTCGATTTTCATCGGGCGGAGAGCTTAGATTTTCGGACGGCCATAAACACACAAGTATAGCATCCGGAAGCAAGCTTCCTTCGGCGCTACGTGCAATTCTAGAACCGGTTAGAATGTGCGCTCTCCTTTGTTTTCAGTCGGTTACGGCGATTTCTGTTTGCGGTACAGAACCGGTTAGAAGTTGTTGTGGAGCAGCCGATTCGATGATGTCTGAGGGGTGTTTCCTTACATTTAGTGTTAGTCCCGGAACGGGATTTGTGAGGCTTCGGGCGTCCGTTGCCGGTATGGCCATGACTTGGACGATGTGAGTGGTGGGAGTGTCGATCCATTGGCCCGCGTCGTTTATGCGGGTGTATGCGCGGATGGCTTTTACCAAGCCTTCGGCGGTGGGGACAACGCACTCGGATTGCTCGATTACAAATTCGAGGGAAGAGCGAAGAGTGAGATTGCGTTGTTTGAAAAGGTTCAGCGCGCGCGCATGGCGGTAGATGGCGGTGGGGCCGCCTGTGGTGTTGAACTCCCGGGCGATGAACTTCACCTTGCGCCACTGACAAAAAGCTTCTTCGATGGCGTCGCGCTCGGGATGATGGCAGATGGTGCAACGGCGCTCGTGATGGGAGAGGTCAATTTCAGCTTGAGTTTTTGGACGAGATGGTTTTCGCGGAGCTGTGGGACGAAGATTTACGCCCTTAGCGATTCGTTTGCTTCTGCTTTTCCACGGGTTTGCTTTGGCGCGGCGCTGTGGGGCAGATTCGGGCAAAGTGCCCTCAGCCGCGTCGCCGACCGGGGTGTGGACGTCGGATAGTTCCGGGTCGATCGATATGAGGATTGGATCGCCGCGTTTTTCGAAGGATTCCATGGCGGCTTTGAGGGCGGGGAAATCGTCCAGGGTTAATTTGGTGTCTTCGACTGCGGATTTGGACTCTTCGGGGAGGGCAGGTTCGCCAAGTTCGGTATCGGCCACCACGGTGGCCCGTTCGGGCAATAGTACGCCGTCAGGCGCCTCGGCGACACGTTCGGGCAAAAGTGCGCCCTCAGTGCAAGCCGGGGTGCGGGCCAGGGTCGCCTCGGCGGCGAGGCGTTCGGCGTCAACTGTCAGGGGGCCGGTCTGCATCCAGGCCCAGGGGGCCGCGCGGCGGCCTCTTAGAAATCTGTTCATCGTCTTCTCCAGTCCTCTCAATTGGGGCTGAGGAGCATTTCGCGAAGCGCTCTCTCGCCCATACTTCCTTCCAGGGCACTTTTTCTTGCGCCCCGACCGATGCTAAATGAAAAAGGAGAAAGATTTCAAGGCCTTGGGTGTAAGTATTTTGTATTTAACTTAGTGGTAAAGATTTACGGGGCAAAATAGTTTTGTGTGAGCAGTACTAGACCCCGCAGATCTGCGTAGGGTTAAAGCTGATTGTGATCTGGTTGGAAGTGGAGGCGGGACGTTCGATCGCTAAGGCAAAACCCGCACCCTTCAAAAACCGAAGGATGCGGCCCCCAAAAAAGCCGTTCGCGGCGTTTGTGAACTCCGGTGTGATGTGGAAGGGTGCGCCACCCGCCGGAGCGGGAATGGTTGGAGAAGCAGATGTGGACGCCGGATACTTCCAGAGTTCCTTGCGTGTAATCTGAAAATTGGACGGTGGGGATGATGTCGGGAAAGTCAAAAGCGAACAGCAGGTCCCTCGTCGGCCAGAAAACGGCCTCGCTCGGGATGACAAATTAAAAGATAATACAAGCATGAGGTGGAGATGAAGATAGTTTCGGTGAATACGGGGCTGCCGCGGGAAGTGATGTACCACGGGGTGCGGGTTACGACGGGGATTTACAAGGAGCCGGTGGCGGGGCGTGTGGCTTTGCGGAAGCTGAATTTGGATGGGGACCGGCAGGCGGACTTGACGGTGCACGGCGGGGAATTTAAGGCGGTGTATTGCTATCCGGTGGCGCATTACGACTACTGGAAGAAGGAACTGCCTGGGCGCGAATTGCCGACGGCGATCTTTGGAGAGAATTTTACGACGGAGGGATTCACGGAAGAGTCTGCGCATCTGGGGGACCGGTTCGCGGTGGGGTCGGCGGAAGTGGTGGTGACGCAGCCGCGGCTGCCTTGCTACAAACTGAACGTGAGATTTGATTCGGACGAAATGGTGAAGCGATTTCTGGAGAGCGGACGGACAGGATTTTATCTGGCGGTGACGCGCGAGGGAGAAGTAGGCGCGGGGGACGAGTTCAAAGTGATTGCGCGAGAAGCGAATGGAGTGGCGGTGTCAGAGATTACTCGATTATATGTGGCGAAAAGGTGGGACGCGGACGATGTGGCTTCGCTGCAGCGAGCGCTGCGAGTGGCGATACTGCCGGAGGGTTGGAAGGAGTATTTTCGGGAGCGGCTGGAGAGGGTTGGGGCTTGAAGGGCAGCGGCGCGGCGTAAGTGTTCTTACGGTAAATAAAGAGGGGCCCATACGGTAAAGTATGTATTGAAATATTAATCGAACGCGGGTAGAACTTTATTGAGCCACTCGTGTTTGTTGTAGCGTGGGTTGTTGAGGGCGGCTTTACGCAGTGCTCCGCAGAGCGCGTGAGGCTGAGCTCGGTGCGACATTTCGGCGAAGAGAAGGCGAATCGCGGGAAGTGTGCGAAATTGAACAGAACGTGTTCTTCGGAGCGGCTAGTATTTGGAGTGCAGGGAGAAGTCTCTGCTGAAGTGCTGAGGGTAGGAGAAGCATATGAAGTGTAGGCTAGGGTTGGTTCTGTGCGGGATTTTGTTGATGACGGCGCCGGTTTGGGCCGACAAGGGGCCGGATAGCCTGAAGGACTCCGGGAACGGCGGAGCGTCAGGGTATGCAGCGGGTGGCTTCAATTTGGGCGGAACGTCGAGTGTCGGAATTCATGCTGATGGTATTGGCGGCGTGGAGTCAGACAAGTTCAGTTACTCGGCTGCGACCAATTTTGTAAGAGCGTCGAGAGACAACGAAATTGCGGGCATTCAGATAATTCCGGCAATGGCGGAACCTGGAGCGCTTCCACTCGTTCTGCTCGGGCTAGTCGGCGTTGGGTTTCTGGTTCGGCGACGCGGCGAGCAGGCGAAGATATAGATTTGCGAGAAGTTTTGGTTGGTTGATCGGTCGCGCAGTGATTTGAGTTCGCTGCGACTTGAGTAGTTCCTGCCTGTTTCACCCCCCCCTTAGAGAAGTGTGTTCGTGCGTTAGGTGCGATACGGAATAGCGTTGCCCATACGGCGTTTGCTTGCCAAGCATTGACGGCGGGCGCAGCATGCTGCGCCCCTACGGATTTGATGTGAGCTCCGCGGCGGACACCGAGGTGAACACTGCGGCAGCAAGAGCAGATCCTTCAGTCGATGCGCTCCTTCAGGATAACAGCGGGAAAAGAGGCGCTTCCAAGACGGCGAGCACAGCATGCTGTGCCCCTACGGATTTGTTGTGAGCGCCGCGGGAGACTTCGTTGTGAAACCTACAAGTGCGGGGGCTTGGGCGGCTTGGGGGCGGGGTCTGCGGCGGGGGTTTGGGTTAGGCCTTGTTCGGCGGCGTCGGCGGGAGGGGCGGTATCGGGGACGTCAACTTGGACTTGTTTGGTGGGGGCGATTTTTTCGAGTGGGACGACGTTCTGAAAATTCTCGACGGGGGTGCCTTGCACGGCTTGCTGCATGAACTCGAGCCAGATGGGAAGCGCGGCGCGGGCGCCGGTTTCTTTTTTGCCGAGCGAGATGCGCTTGTCGTCGTTGCCGACCCAGACGCCGGCGGTGAGTTGCGGGGTGAAGCCGATGTACCAGGCGTCGGTGAAGTCGTTTGTGGTTCCGGTTTTTCCGGCGGAGGGGCGGCCTAGTTCTTTGGCGCGGACGCCGGTGCCGAACTGGACGACTTCTTCCAGCATGGCGACCATGGTGCGGGCGACTTCGGGCGGAACGACGTCGGTCACTTGCGGGCGGGGCTCTTCGAGAATGGCGCCATCGTAAGAGGTGACGCGGCGGATGTAGTGCGGCTCGATGTGGATGCCATCGTCGGGGAAAACGGTGAAGGCGGAAGTGTGTTCCATCAGAGTGAGATCGGAAGCGCCGAGCGCGAGCGGAAGATAGGGCGGCAGGGGACTAGTGATGCCGAATTTGCGCGCGAGGGCAATTACGTTTTGTATGCCGACGTGATCGAGGAGGCGGACGGCGGGGACGTTGCGCGAGTCGGCGAGGGCGCGGCGATAGGTGATACGGCCTTCGAATTTATTGTCGTAATTGTGCGGGGAATAATCGTGGCCGCCGCTGCGATAGGTGACGGGCTCGTCCACGACGGTGTCGAAGGGGGAGATGCCCTGTTCGAGGGCATCGGCGTAAACGTACACCTTAAAGGAGCTGCCGGTCTGACGCAGAGCTTGGGTGGCGCGATTGAATTTTGATTCGTCGAAACTGTAGCCGCCGACCATGGCTTTGATTTCGCCGGTGGGATTGTCGATGGCGAGCAGAGCGGCTTGGGCTGCGGGTTGCTGTTCGAGTTGGACGCGGACGGTGTTGCCGGCAACTTCCTTGATCGAAACGTTGACGAGATCTCCGACTTTGAGCAGTTGCGCGGGGGCTTTGCGTCCGGTCCAGGAAAAATCGGCGGGAGTGAGCATGGCGCGATACTGGCCTATTTTTATGGTGGCGAAGGTGGGCTGGACTACGGTGACCAAGCCGGTAACGTAATCGCCTTTTTGAAGCGAGTTGCGCCACTCTTCGTTTTGATATTTATCGAGCGAACCGAGATTGTTCTGCAAAATATTGGGGAGATTGCCGCGCCAGCCGTGGCGGCGGTCGTAGGAATGCAGGCCGTCGCAAACGGCTTGATCGGCGGCTTTCTGCATATTGGCGTTCAACGAGGTGTAAACGCGCAAGCCTTGTTCGTGAACGGCGGCTGTGCCGTAGGTGTGCTCGAGGTACTCGCGAACGTCTTCGACGAAATAAGGAGCGAGATCGTTGCGGAGGGGAGAAATGTGAAGACCCAGCGGTTCTTTCCTGGCGGCGGCACCTTGCGCGGCGGTGATTTTATGGTCGCGCTCCATGAGAGAAAGCACAAGGTTGCGGCGAGCGAGAGCGCGGTCAGGATGGTTTACGGGAGCGTAGATGGGGCCGCGAATGATGGCGGCAAGCGTGGCGGCTTCCGGGAGAGTTAGCTGGCCGACGGGCCTGCTGAAATAATATTCGGAGGCGGCTTCGAAGCCGTAATTGCCGGAGCCGAGATAAATCTGGTTGCAGTACATGGTGAAGATTTGATCTTTGGTGTAATGGCGTTCGATCTGAAGGGCCAGGAGCGTTTCCTGAATTTTGCGGCGCAGGCTGCGGTCAGAGCGATTGAGAAAAAGTCCGCCGCCGAGCTGCATGGTGAGGGTGCTGGCGCCTTCGGCCATGCGGCGGCTGGTGATATCGCGATAGGCGGCTTCGAGGACGCGGGGGATGTCCACGCCCCAGTGCTCTTCGAAATGCTGGTCTTCGGTGGTGAGAATCGCGTCTTTCAGGACTTTGGGAATTTGCGCGTAGGAGAGCAGGATTCGGCGCTGCAGGGCGAAGGTGCCGATGGATTGGCCGTCGTCGGCGTAAAGCTCTGTGACGACGTTGGGGCGATAATCTTCCAGGGCGTGAATTTCGGGAAGGTCGCTGGTGTAAACGAAGAGCAAGCCAATGGCGGCGCCGAAGGCGATGGAACACAACAGGAGGAAGGTGAATGCGAGGCGGCCAAAGAGCGTGCCGCCGGTAATCCTCATGGTCGCGCGGTAGAATCTTTCCATTGCTTTGCCATTCTATCGCATACACGCGGGGGCTGATGTGGGCGCAGTTCAGAGGCTGTTCTCAATTTGTTCAATGCCGCATGGCGTGCGACAAGGGCTGAAAATATCTTCTCTTCGGTGAAATGCTCGCCGGTGTCTTGAGGTAGTATGGCGCGGTGGAAGCGAACCCCATTTTGTTTCGGGACCTGACGTACATCTTCCTGGCGGCGGTGGCCGGAGGCTTGCTTGCGTGGCGGCTGAAGCTGCCATTGATTCTCGGCTTCGTGGTGGGCGGGATTGTGATCAGCCCGTTCACGCCGGGGCCGCAGCTTTCCGATCTGCACACGTTCGAGGTGTTCGCGGAAGTGGGCGTGGTGCTGCTGATGTTTTCGATCGGAGTGGAATTTTCGATTCCGGATTTGATGCGGGTGAAATGGATTGCGCTGGGCGGCGGGACGCTGGGGATACTGCTTTCGATAGGGCTGGCGCTGGGGACTGCGAAACTTTTTGGATGGAGCATGATTCAAGGGTTCGTGGTGGGGTCCACGATATCGGTGGCCAGCACGATGGTGCTGGCGCGATTGCTGGCTGACCGGCACGCGATGGGCACGACCTACGGGCGCGTGATGATCGGGATCACGCTGGTTGAAGATATCGCGGTGGTTTTTATGACGATTATTATTCCGATTTTCAGCGGGCCGGGGGAAGGGCGGTTCGCGCGGGCGGCGTGGACGCTGGGGAAGGCTGTCTTGCTGCTGGTTCCACTGGTATTTCTGGCGATGACGGTGGTGCCGAGGATTCTTCGGGCTGCGGCGCGTACGAAAGATCAAGAGCTTTTCCTGCTTATCGCAATTGCAATTTGCCTGGTTTCCGCGGGGGTCGCGCAGGCTTTGGGATTTTCGGTGGCGCTGGGAGCGTTTCTGGCGGGACTTTCTATTAGCGGGGCCAAAGACCTGCATGAGGCGCATACCGTCTTGATTCCGTTGCGGGATGCTTTTGTGGCGTTATTTTTTGTGTCGCTGGGGACGCTGGTGGTTCCGCAGGTAATTATTCATCACTTGCAGTTATTGGGCGTGATGCTTTTTCTGATCGTGTTCGGGAAATTCGCGATCTGGACGGGTGTGATGCGGCTGTTCCGGTATTCGATTTGGACTTCGATTGCAGTGGCGGCGGGGCTGACGCAGATCGGCGAGCTGTCGTTCATTCTGGTGGAAGTGGCACGGAAGTCAGGGCTGGTGGGGGAGGAAGTGTTTACGGCGACGCTGGCGGCATCGCTATTCTCCATATTTTTGAACGTGTTTATCGTGCGCGGGGTTCTGAAGTGGGTGGAACCGAAACTGGCTGGGGAGAAGCTCGCGGCGGCGTGAGTTTCTTGCGGACGCGCGAGCTCGCAGAATCAGTTTCGAACATCAATTTTGGGATTGCTAGATCGACTCTTCCGCTTCTGCCACGGTGTCGTAGGCTTTGATGAGTTGGGAGACCTTGGTCATTTCTATGAGCGCTTTTACTTGCGTGCCCAATCCCGCGACTACCAATTTTCGCTGCACCTTTTGCGCGGCGACGTAAGCGCCTACCAGAGCTCCCAGGCCGGCGGAGTCGATGAAAGGAACGCCGGTGAAATCGAGAATAACTAACGGCGAATTTTCGGCGCGCACGGCGGCTTGGAAGCCAAAGACCGTGTGAAGATTCAGCGGACCTTTCATGCGCATGATTTTTTGGCCGTCCCGATTTCCGGGGGATACCACAATCTGCAGGTTTTCGTTTTCCATAGCGTGCCATCCTATGCGAACAGAGGGGTGCGAATTGTTAATGTTGTGTTACAAAGCGGCCGGAGGCAAACTTTTTTTGGTCACTGCCTGAGAAATGTGAGACTGGAACTTCAGGGGCTAAAGCCCCTTCGTTTCGACGGCCTGATGTCGTGGCTAAAGCCACGACCCACAAAGATCGCCCCCTCCCGATCATTCCTGGCCAATTACTGCGTCGGCTTCGATTTCGACTAGCATTTCGGGGGCAACCAGGTGATTCACTTCCACTAGGGTGCATGCGGGGCGGACTTTACCAAATATTTCGCCGTGGGCGCGGCCAACTTCCTGCCAGTCGGCGATGCGGGTGACGAAAAGGCGGGTGCGCACGACATCGGTGAGCTTTGCTCCAGCCTTGGTGAGGGCGGCTTCGATGTTGCGCATGGCTTGGATCGCTTGCGCGTAGGGATCGCCGGGGCCGACGATTTCTCCTTGGTCGTTGAAGGCGGTGGTTCCGGAAACGTGGACGTAGGGGCCAAATTTCACGGCACGAGAATAGCCGACGATCGGTTCCCACGGTGAGCCGGACGAAATATTCTGTCGCTGCATGGTTCCCCCAGGATTTAGTGGACTCATCGGCATTTGTTTTTACTACGGATCAAAGCGCGCTCGCAAATTGGGCGGGACGACCGGGCAGAGATCGTCGCGGCGGCCGAACAGGCGATAGCGGATGCGCGCCACGAAATCATACACAAGGTCGCGCAAACCGCGAGGAATTGCGCGCAATATGTTTGCGAGGATTTTCCAGCCACCACCCAGGCGTTCGAGGATGTGAAGCGAAGCGTTCGAGCGCAGCAGCAAAGCGTCTTCTCGCGTGAGGACAACGAAACTGTCAGGAAGGTTCGCTTGGCGCTGCGGCGGGACGCGCGACTGAAATGTTTCCCCTTGGAGCGGAGCAAATCTGAAGGCGGTTCCAGAGCGGTCGTGCTTAAGGACGAACTTCACGGCGCGATGGCATAGGCCGCAGTGGCCGTCGTAGAAGATGTAGTCGGATTCTTGCGCGACTGGGAGCACAGAAAAGCATAGCACGCTGACGTGTTCTGCGGGCGCAAGCGTGGCGTCGAAGTATTATTCGACACAGAAGCTGACCGCGCCAACACCCGCGATCGAAACCCATCTCGGCTCCGCATTTTGGTTGGAGTATGCGGAGCTAGAAACTTACATTACTAACGGGCCTTTTCGATTGAACAATTCGATGATAGCTTGCTCAGATGAAAGGAAAATGTCAGTGACAAAGTTTACAATAGCCGCAGCACGCGTCCGCCAAGGAGCACTCGTTCTTTACACAACGTCGATGAAGGTAAGGCAATTGGTTTCGAACGGATTCTACAGTGTGGAGACGCTCGATCCAGAGGACACAGACGCCAAAGGATACCAGCGCCTGTTGAATACGGCGCGGGCCAAAAAGCTTGCAGATTACATCGTCAAAGGCCAGGACAGCCAAGACGCGTTTCTACCGACGTCGGTACTTCTTGCCACGGATAAATCCATAGATTTCGACGAGGAACATAACAGGATTGAAATTGACATATCGCGTGTGGGCCCGTTCAGCGTAGTTGACGGCCAGCATCGTCTCGAAGGCTTGAAAATGGCTGCTGAGAAGGATAAGAGAGTTCTCGATTTTGAAGTTCCGGTAAACATCGCTGTAAACCTGCTAAAGATTGCGCAGATGTGTCACTTTCTTATTGTAAATACTACTCAAAAGAGCGTTGATAAATCCGTTGAACAAAGAATTATTGCTCGCCTAAGTGAGGCATTAGAAGTCGAAGACATGCCAAGTTTGCCAAAATGGATACTAAATACAGTGGAGAGAGGCGAGGTAGACAAGGCCCTTAAATATGTCGATTACTTGAACGAGACTGAAGGTTCGCCGTGGTTTGGAAAGATAAGAATGGCCAATTCCGAGTCAGAAGAAGCGACGATAAATCAGCGATCATTTGTAAAGGTGATTGTGAAATACGTCCTCACTGCGAATAACCCATTGACTGTTTTCAAGGATTTCGAAAAGGAGAAGAAAATCTTCTTGAATTACTGGAAGGCTATAAAATCAAATCTCGACGACGGCAATTCCGAAACCCTGTACAAATACGGCGGGGTTGAATTGTTCTGTAAATTCTCGATTCCGTTCTTCATGAAGTTGCAAGACCGGGGAAGCTATACGGTTAACACAATGGAAAAACTCCTGAGATCCTGTCTTGAGAATGTCGAAGGCGATTATGCGGGTGTTGGACATCCAGATTGGTGGGCGACAGGTGGACAGGCCGGTCGACTTAATGCAGGAGCGCTTAATATTGTGGCTCAGGAGATGTCAAAGGCCCTGCACAAGGTCACGATGAATTCTTCGATCGAACTGTGAACATCAGCGAATTAGTTCCTCAGCCCTCGCAGTGTGAGACATTCAAGAGAAGCAGGCTTTCCTACATACCGGACAAGCCCGGTTGCTATGTGTTAACCACTTTTGCAAAGGTAGTCGTCTATGTCGGCCTCAGTAACAACCTCCGGCGGCGAATGAATGAGCACCTCAACAATCCACAAAAGACTTCAGAAACGAAGGACGGAAGGCCCATTTTTTTCTTCTGGATGGAGTGTGAGGAATTTAACAAGGTTGAACGCACTTGGATGAATATTCACATTCAGCACGAAGGAAGACAGCCCGAACTCAATAAAATATATTCTCCAACGTTTGTTTAATATTGCGGCAGATCTACACCTCAATTGCGGCGCACGCTCGTTATGCAATGCTCCTTCCATGCTTCCCACGCCTTCCATGCTGTGCACGTGTTCGCGGGACGGCGATTACTTGACGAAGGTCAAGCCGTGGGGGACGAGGTGGGGGAAGACGTAGGCGTAGAGCATGACGATGATGCCGACGATGGCGCCGAGGGCGATGGAGTGCCAGAAGACGAAGCGGAAGATGACGCCTTCGTTGCCGACTTGTTCGGTGGCGGAGGTGGCGATGGTGATGGATTGGGCGTCAACCATTTTGCCCATGACGCCGCCGGCGCTATTTGCGGCGCACATCAGGACGGGGTCGATGCCGAGCTGCTGCGCGGTGATGCGCTGGAGGCTGCCGAAGAGCGCGTTGGAAGATGTGTCGCTGCCGGTGAGAGCGACGCCGAGCCAGCCGAGGAATGTTCCGAAGAATGGATAGAGCCAGCCGGTGCGGGTGAAGGCGAGGCCGAGGACGGCGTCGAGGCCGGAATATCGCGTGACGTATCCCAGACCCAGCATAAACGAGATGGCGATCATTGCCAGACGCATGCGCACGAGGGTGCGCCAGAAAGTTTTCATGAGCGCGAAGGGGCTCATGCCGAGAAGCAGGCCGGAAACGAGTGCGGCGAGAAAGCAGCCGCTGCCTGTGGCGGAGAGCCAGTTGAAATCGTAGCGCGCGCTTTCCGGGGTGGGTTTGGTGACGACGGGAGCGGCGCGCGAGATGGCGTTGTGCAGATAGGGCCAATTCCAGCCAGGAGCGCCGGGGCGGACCTTTCCGTCGGCTTGTATGACGCGGAACGCGGGAGTGGTCGCTTGGTTCATGGCGAGTTTGACTTTTGGCAGGCCCCAGAGAAGAACAAATACTGAGAGGATGGCGAACGGCATCCAGGCTTTCAGCACCACGCTAGCGGGATATTTTTTCGGCGCGACGTAGCCGTCGTATTCCTTGGCGGGCCATTTGCCGCCCATGTCGTCGGCGATTTCGGAGGAGGGCGCGGCAACGGCAGAAGTGTCTTCGGGCTTGTCGTAATCGAAGCGCCAGATTTTTTTCGGCTTCCAGAAGCGCAGGAAGACAATGGTGACGATGATGGAGACGATTGCGCTGGCGATATCGACCAGGTTGCTGTCCACATGATTCGACCAGAGGTACTGCGTGATGGAGAATGAAACGCCGACGACGATGATGGCGGGGAGGACTTCGAAGGTTTCCTGCCAATTCACCATGGTGCGCACGAGCCAGAGCGGAACGATAACGGCGGTGAACGGGAGGATGCGGCCGATCATGGCGCTAAGGTCAGACTCAGGCAGGCCGGAAACGGCGGCGAGTGCGTGGACGGGCGTCCCGATTGCTCCCCATGCAACCGGCGCGGTGTTGGCGATTAAATTGAGGGCGGCGGCATGGAACGGGCGGAAGCCGAGACCGATCATGAAGGCGCCGGCAATCGCGACGGGCGCCCCGAAGCCCGCGGCACCTTCGATGAAGGCCCCGAAACAAAACGCGACGAGAAGGACTTGCAGGCGGCGGTCGGGAGTGATGCCGGCGATGGATTCCTTCATGATTTCAAACTGGCCGGTTTCGACGGAGATGTCGTAGAGGTAGACGGCGGCGAGAACGATCCATGCGATTTTCAGGATGCCGTAGGCCACGCCGTAGCCGAAGGCAGAGGCGGCGAGAATGAGCGGCATGTGGAAGACAAGAATGCCGACGAACATCGCGGTGGCGGCGCCGGCGATGGCGCACCAGTGCGGCTTAACTCGGAGGCCTGCAAGGAGAGTGAAGAGTACGACGATGGGCAACGCCGCAACTAGAGTGGAGAGCCACCAGTGGCCGAGCGGGTCGTATACCTGGGTCCAGTTCATCACGGACTCCTTCAGGTGCGATGCCCGGACCGCAGGCACTCTGCGGGGTCATATATCCTTGGGACTGGGAAATGTCAAGACGAACGAGTGGGGTTGGGCGGGGACTCGCCTCAGGGGCTGCCTCGGCGACCAGGGTTGAATCGGTGTCACACCTACGGCGCTTGTACTCTCTTCGGAATTATTCCCAGCGCTTACGCGCTGGGCTAGCTTCTGCCGCGCCTACGGCGCTAAAGAAGCGAGAAGTCGAACGAGCGGACTCGCGAAATTGAGAAAGCACCTCAGCCGCGATGGGTCTGGACAGAGATTGGGGAAGTCACTAAGCTTGAGATTCATTTTCTACTAGGGGAAAGAGCGGACATGAAGTGCAACAACATTTTGGAGGCGATGTGCAACACGCCGCTGATCCGGTTAAATCGCATCGGGAAGGATTTGGCCGCAGAAATTTATATCAAGGCTGATTACATGAATCCGGGCGGATCGGTGAAGGACCGTATCGGGTTGTCTATGATCGAAGAAGCGGAGCGCACGGGGAAACTGAAGCCCGGCGGGACGATTATCGAGGGCACTTCGGGGAATACAGGCATGGGGCTGGCGCTGGTCGCGTGCGTGCGGGGTTACAAAGTGGTGTTCACGATCAACGATAAACAATCGCGGGAGAAAATCGATCTGCTGAAAGCGTTTGGGGCGGAGGTAATTGTTTGTCCTACGGCGGTGGAACCTGACGATCCCCGCAGTTACTATTCCGTGGCGCAAAAGCTGGCGCGCGAAATTCCCAATTCGTATTATCCGAACCAGTACGAAAATCCGATGAATCCGGAAGCGCATTACAAGACCACCGGACCGGAAATCTGGAAGGATACGGAAGGGAAGATTACGCATTTCGTTTGCGGGATGGGCACGGGCGGGACGATTAGCGGCGTGGGAAAATACCTGAAGGAAAAAAATCCGAAGATAAAAATTATCGGGGTGGATCCCATCGGCTCGCTTTATTACGAGTTCGTGAAGACGGGGGCGATTGGCAAAGCGAAAACTTACGTGGTGGAAGGCATTGGCGAAGATTTTTTCCCGGGCACGATGAATCTGAAAATTCTGGACGATGTGGTGCAGGTGAACGACGAGGAATGTTTTGTTTGGGCGCGGCGGCTGGCCAAACAGGAAGGAATTTTCACGGGAGGCTCGGGCGGAGGATGTATCGCGGGGACGCTGCGCATCGCGAAAAACTTGACCAAGGACGATCTTGTGGTGGCATTTCTACCAGATTCGGGCTCGCGCTATCTGAGCAAGGTTTACAACGATGGGTGGATGCGCGAGCACGGTTACGTGGAAGCGGAAGTGACGTTGACCGCTGCGGACGTGATTCGCGTGAAACGGCAGAACGGGAAAACGCGCGAACTGATTGTGGCGCGGCCGGACCAGACTGTGTTCCATGCGTTGCACACGATGCAGAAGCAGGACATCTCGCAGCTTCCTGTATTCGAAGAGACGCAATCCATCGGGACAGTTTTCGAGGATCAGATACTGAATCTCGCGCTGCAGGGGAAAGACCTGCGCAAACTGGTGATCCGCGAGGTGATGAGCACTCCTTTGCCGCAGGTTCCTTCCAATTCGCCGGTGGAGCGCGTTACATACATTCTGAGCCATGATAGTCCCGCGGTGTTTGTGGAAATGCCGGACAAGAAGCTCGAGGTGCTTACTAAGTTTGATTTGATGGATACGATTGCCGGGCTGGTGGAGCAAAAGCGCTAGACGCCTACTGTAAAGGCTAGGACCTTTACGCGGCGGAACCCCACCCATCACAAAAGCGCGGTGGGTGGGGCAACCAACTCAGTTGAGCGAGGTTATTTCCCGGTGTTGACGAACTGAATGCAGTCTCCTTGGTTCTTGAATGGAATGCCGTCGGCCCCGGAGAGCGTCATCCAGCCGTTGTTCTTGCATTGATCCTTGTTCGTCGGAGTCCCGAGTTTATACAGTTCCGCGCTCGCCAAGGGGCCGGAGTTCCCGTACCCTCCCGCGACAAGCACCTGGCCATTGAGCAGCAGGGTCGCCAGCGGGTTCAAGCGCGCAGTGGTCATTGAGCCAGTGGCGCTGAATGTTCCCATCGTCGGGTTGTAGAGCTCCGCGGTTGCCAGAATGCCGGAATTGTCAGCCCCGCCAGCAACCAAGACTTGACCATCTAGCAGTAGGGTCGCCGATTCGTTCGCGGTGGCCATCGAGCCGGTGGAGCTAAAGGTCCCGGTCGTCGGGTTATAGAGCTCCGCAGTAGTCAGATTACTGCCAGGGATCGAACCGCCCGAGACCAAAACTTGGCCATTGGGCAGTAGGGTTGCGGCCGGGGAAGCGCGGGGGGTCGTCATTGAGCCGGTTGCGCTGAAGGTTCCCGTCGCGGGGTTATAAAGCTCCGCGCTCGCCAGAATGGTGTCAAAGGGGCTGGTGATTCCGCCCGCAACCAAGGCTTGGCCGTTGGGCAGCAGCGTCAAAGCGTAACAACATCGCGCGGTAATCAATGAGCCGGTGGCGCTGAAGGTCCCTGTAGCGGGATTATAAAGCTCCGCGCCGGCGACCAACTGGCAAGGGCTAGTTCCGTTGTTCGAAAAGCACCCACCCACGACCAAAACTTGGCCGTTGGGCAGCAGCGTGGCCGCGCTATCATACCGCGGACTGATCATTGCGCCAGTGGCACTGAATGTCCCCGTGGCTGGGTTATAGAGCTCAGCGCTCGGCACCGGATCGCCGTAGCCCGCGCTGAGTCCTCCCGCAACCAAGACTTGGCCATTGGGAAGTAGCGTCGCCGTTTGCCCATCGAATCGTGAGGCATTCATTGAGCCGGTGGCGCTGAAGGTTCCTGTCGCTGGGTTATAAAGCTCAGCGCTAGCCACCGCAGTATTAGAGATGTCATCAGCTCCACCCGCGACTAAGACTTGGCCATTGGCTAGCAGGGTCGCCGTTGCACCGTTCCGCGCAGTGGTCATGGAGCCGGTAGCGCTAAAGGTGCCCGTCTGCCCATCGGCAGTTAGAGGCTGGAGAAAGAGAGCAAGAGAAAAGAAGAGAAAACAGTGGAGTCCCTTTTTCAGAAAAATATTGGACAGATTGTTGGTCATAGCTGTATTTCTCCTTTCGTTCAGGGCGCAGCTGGACGTGATGAAATAGTTCCAGCTTGATAGCGCTATGAGACCCTCCATGTCAAGTAATTAATTTATAAATAATTTATTATTAATATAACCACGCTTTTAAGCTTAGACTTGAAGGCGTAATCCCCGGGCTCGTCGAGCAAAAGCGCTAGGAACGAAACGGATCCCACCCCTGTGATGTTAAGGGCTTCTCTCTCCCGTCCGGGCTGATGAGGACGATACTCCTGCCGCGGGTTATTTCTCCGATTGAGGTTAGCTGGGAGAAGCCGGGGGCTTTGTTTAGCTTTTTGATGTGGCGCGGGGGGACGGTGAATAGGAGTTCGTAGTCGTCGCCGCCGTGAAGGGCCATATTAAGAGGATCGAGGTTTCGGCGTTTGAGATGTTTTGGGAGGGTTTCCGGCAAGGCGACCTTGGGGATTGAGGCGGAGCGGATTTGGGCGCCGACTCGGCTGGCCGTGCAGAGGCGGGCTAGGTCGGTGGAAAGGCCGTCGGAGATGTCCATCATGGCGGAGGCTATGCGGTGGTTAGCCAGCCAGGCGCCGAGGTCGAGCCTGATGGTTGGGAAAAGGTGGGGGCGCAGTAGGCAGCGAAGTTGCGGACCGCGTTTGTTAGGACTCCTGGCTGTGAGGGCTCTTGCGCGGGGGGCATTGCTTCGTAGGATTTCGAGGCCGAGCTGGGCGCGGCCTAGGGTGCCGCTAACATATATAAGGTCGCCGGGGCGGGCGCCTGAACGAGTGACGGCGCGGCCTCGGGGAATTTCTCCTAGCACGGTGATGCTGATGGAGACGGTGCGGCTCTTGGTGGTGTCGCCTCCCAGAAGGACCATGTTCATTGCGCGGGCGGCGCGAGACATGCCCCGCAGAAAACCGTCCAGCCAGGTTCCGGTGCGACCGGCGGGGATGGCGAGCGTCAGAAGGAAGAAGCGCGGGTTGGCACCCATCGCGGCGAGGTCGCTTGTGGCGCGGACGAGGGATTTGTAGCCTACGGAATCGGGGGGATGAGTTTTCGCGAGGAAATGAACGCCTTCGAGGAAGGCGTCGCAGCTCAGCACCCAGTCGTGGTGGGCCCGGGAGGCGATCACGGCAGCGTCGTCGCCTATTCCCAGACGTAAGGTGGGATCGCGTCTTCCTCCAGCGTGCGAGGGAAACGCGCGAGCTATTTTTGCTACCAGTTTACTTTCCCTGTCCATCCTGACCTTTCGTACAGTTGTGGCGCGCACTCTCTGTAGGGTAAGGTGTACTGAAGGCGAATTCTAAATTAAAAGCGATTTAATATCTGGGCGAATAGCTTGCGGTCTTGGGCGCACCTATGCAAAATGGAAGATTGAGGTTGACCTGCACCCCGCAGGTCACTACAATTCACGCGCCTTCGAAAGAATGTGTCCAAATCGCTAACAGCGCCGGCGGGCCGCGCACGGGGACTCGCGATCTGAATCCGGCAAAAACAAACTAACGAGGAAAATTAAAGGTGAAGGGGAAGTATTACACGTTTTTTATTGCTTCGAGCGCCTCGGGCGGTATGCGGCGCGTGCGCATTCCTTTCTACGTCCTTCATTTCCTGGCTATTCTGGCTGCGGTGGGCGGTATTACGGTGATTGCGGCGACGGGCTCCTACTCGCGGATGCTGTGGAAGGCGACGAATTACAACACGCTCCGCCGGAACCAGGACGCGTTGAAGCAGCAATATATTCAGCTTCAATCGCAGGTGAAGGACACCAACCAGCGGCTGGACTCCTTGCAATCGCTGGCTAGCGAAGTGGCGATGGCTTACGGAATCACGCGGTTCAGGCAGACTCCTTTTGGTTTTGCCGAGGGGCCGGATGAGCCGCAAGCGCAATTCGAGGAATCGGTGGACGAATTTAGCTACCTGGAGAAGAACGCTACGGCGGTGGCCATGTCGAGCAACGGCATGCGACTGCTGCCGGCGGCGCAGCTGAGCAGCTTGGGAGTGGTGCCGACGCTGTGGCCGGTGAAGGGCGAAATTACCGGGCATTTCGGCGAGCGGCTGGATCCGTTCAGTGGTGAGGGTGCTTTCCACGCGGGGATGGATATCGCGTCGCATTATGGCGATCAGGTGCGGGCGACGGCGGACGGAGTCGTTAGCGTGGTGGATCAGCGCGCGGGATACGGCCGACTGGTGGTGATCGACCATGGTTTCGGCGTGACGACGTGGTATGGGCACCTTTCGGGGTTTAACACGCAGAACGGAATGCACGTGAAACGTGGAGATGTGATCGGATATGAAGGAGCGAGCGGACGGTCAACTGGCCCGCACCTGCATTACGAAGTTCGGATTTACAACACGCCGGTTAATCCCTGGCGTTACCTCAGTACTGCTGCTACTACCGGCGCTTCCGCAGATTAGGACCTATCTACCAACCTTGATTTGGGGAGCTTCAGGGGCTGAAGCCCCTTCTCATGGATTGGCGTATGTCGCCCCTAAAGGGGCGACCCACAAATCGGAGATAGGAGCCACGTCGAAGAAGCGCCAATCGGGAGATTGGCGTTCCCAGGGAGATCTTCTCGTCGGCTCGGGTCATTTCGCTCCCAAAGGGGCGACCCACAAAGATGGCCCACAACAGCCAGCGGAAACTTCGTAGCCAGACAAGTCACATCATAATCCGGCTCGTCGGGGCACGACTTGAACCCGCTAACTCATCGTTTAGCGCGGGGGAGAGACGAGGGCGGCGGGTCTTGGCTTGGGGGCGCCTAGCATTTCGGGGGTGATTTGGAGAGAGAGGCGGACCCATTTGTCCTGGTGCGCGACCTTCGTTTGAGCAAGCAGGGCGGTGAGGAAGGCGGCTTGCTGGCGGGTCATCTGGCCGCGCATCTTGGGGTCGTGGAGGGCCATGGAGCCGACCATACGGAAGGTATCGAGCAGGGTGGAAATCTCGAAGGCGTTTTTCATTGAGTCACATTCAGCGTCTAAAGCCAGATTCATGTTATTGCCGGAAGGCTGCCCGGCAAGAGTTAAGGAGCGAATGCTGCGCGCGAGGTGATCGAGCTGAGGCGAATTCTTGAAGCTGTCGTACAGATCGGGCGGAAGGTGGTCCGTGCGGGCGAGAGCAAAGATGGGAGCACCGGCAACGCGTTTGATGCGAGATTGGATGGCGGAATCGCGCGGAGGCGTGCCGGAGGATGCTACCGAGCCAAGTAGATCCGTGGCATTTCTTCCGCCAGCCAGAACGATTCTGGTGGGCGATAAAAACTCCAACGAAACGGGCGGGTTGCCGGGAACTTCATAAACCGATTGGGCTCCATGTACGGAAACTTTTCCGGTGCGCAGGGCGTACGCTTCGATTTTATGCTGATCGAAACGACCGTCGGCGATGGCGAGCACGCGGTCTTCGCCGAACGGGTTGTTCGGATCGCCGAAGCTCGCGGGCCAGAAAGCCAGTGCGGCATGATCCAGGTCGCGGGTGTAGTCGAATCCGGTGTCGCGGACGAATTCGGCATATTCGCGATCGGCGTCGGGGCCGGGTGAAGTGAGACCCAGAACCGCGGCGAGCGGAGAATTCTGCAACTTACGGAGAGCTGCCGCGTCTATATAGCCGATGACGGGAGCGTCCGCGGGAAGCTGGCTGAGGATGTCCGGGGGCGGGCCAGGGTTGTTTGTGACGCCAGGCAGCGCCGGAAGCGGGCCGTGATGACGGTAATAGTAGATGCAGAGTACGGCGGCGATAAGTAGAAACAATATTGCGACGAAAATCCAACCGCGTTTTGTTGAGGATGTCGGCACGTTAAAATTATGTCTGTTTAGCGAGATTTAGTGTAATGTTTATTCTCCCTTCCGCGTAATAGAAATTAGAGGGCGCAGGTGCGCGAATTTCACGCGCAGGCGTGCAGCCGCTGGTGGATTCCAAGATTGCAGGGAACAGGCTCCCTCGGAGGAAGGTTCCAAGATGAGGTTCAATCGGATGAGAGTTTCCGGCACTGGAATCGCGATTCTGGCGCTGAGTCTTGCGACGTTCGCTCAGACTCCGACGACGACAGTGCAAACTCCAGCTGCATCCACACCTGCCGCAGCTTTGCCGAGCGCCGACCAGATTCTGGATAAGTATGTGGCTGCGCTTGGCGGAGAGGCCGCGTGGCATAAGTTGAACTCGCGCGTTTCCAAGGGGACAATCGACATTCCAGCCATGAACCTTAGCGGGCCCGTGGATATTATCGAGAAGGCTCCTTATTTCTCATTAGCTACAGTGAATATCGGCGGCGCGGTTTTCAAACGAGGGTTCGACGGCACAGCCGCTTGGGCGGATGATCCGCAAAACGGACTGCGAACGTTGAGCGGTGCGGAAGCTGAAGACTCGAAGCGCCAGGCGGATTTTTATCATCAGGTGAGCCTGCGAAAGTACTATTCGAAATGGAACGTCAGCGGCACACTAAAAATCGGCGACCATGATGCTTATGCGGTGGAAGCGACCTCGAATGCCGGCGACCTGGATAAGATGTATTTCGATGCGCAGAGCGGTTTGCTGGTGAGAGCGATTACGACCGTGCACAGTCCCCAGGGAGACCAGGTGATACAGACCGATTTGTCGGATTACCGGGACACGGACGGAATCAAGTTGCCGTTTAGCGTGCATCAGTCGAGCGTTCAGGCAGAATATTCAATTACGTTTACCGAAGTTCATCACAACGTGGATCTGGCGGATGCACAGTTTGCAAAGCCGACAACGGCGCCCGCGCCTGATGCTAAGTAGGGCACGGGATGGTTTTGAACGTACTGTAACTGCTGAGTTGGCAACAGGTTTGCGTGGGACAGGAACTTGCTTGCAATCTGATTGCCTCTGTGATACTTTTGTTCGGTTTGAGCAGCGCTGGCGTAGCTCAGTTGGTAGAGCATCTGATTTGTAATCAGAGGGTCGGGGGTTCAACTCCCTCCGCCAGCTGACTTTGACGGCACGGCGAAATTAATTGCAAGGTTGCGGACAGAATTCCTCGCGACATAAGCGCTAGGGTTGGTGTCTTCGGACACGAGCCCTTTCTGCATTGCGGAGTGCCCCGTAAGCATGGAGTCCGGTACAGTTCTAGTTGGAAGCGCGGGACAATGAAGTTGTGTCCCGAAGGATTCACGGGACGCCGGAGCCTGCGTCCCAAATGAATTTGCGGGACGGGTGGGTGAGTGGCTAAAACCAGCAGACTGTAAATCTGCCGCTCCTTGCGGGCTACGGAGGTTCGAATCCTCCCCCGTCCACCAGTTTTCACGGGCCGCGATATGGTCCAGAGATCGTGAGAGTTCAGTTGGCGTTCGGTGGTGGCAGCGAGATGTGAACCGGTAGGTGCCTGGGTAGCTCAGCTGGTAGAGCGCGTCCTTGGTAAGGACGAGGTCACCGGTTCAATCCCGGTCCCAGGCTCCAGAAATCCAGTGCCGTTTATCTGCGCTGGTTGCTGTGAATGAGCGGGGGTAACTCAGTGGTAGAGTCTCTGCCTTCCAAGCAGATGGTCGCGGGTTCGAGTCCCGTCCCCCGCTCCATTGTGCGGTTTCTGAGTCGGTAGATCGAGCAGCAAGGAAGTGAAGTAGTTCGGCGCGGCGTCTCTGGATAAGAGAAGAGTCGCGAAGTCATTCTAAAGAGCGAGGCGAGATGGCGAAGGAGAAATTCGAACGCAATAAGCCGCATGTGAATATTGGGACGATTGGGCACATCGACCACGGCAAGACGACGCTGACGGCGGCGATTACGAAAGTGCTGTCGAAGAATAATCCGAAAGTGTCGTTCCGCGCGTTTGATTCGATCGATAACGCGCCGGAAGAGCGCGAGCGCGGCATCACGATCGCGGTTTCGCACGTGGAATATGAGACGGCGAACCGTCACTACGCGCACATCGATTGCCCGGGGCACGCCGATTATGTGAAGAACATGATCACCGGCGCAGCGCAAATGGACGGCGGAATTTTGGTGGTA